>FLOH01000101.1_pt1 | contig 247049 bp, 189 predicted proteins | sample 756751 | NCBI WGS metagenome assembly FLOH01 (sample SAMEA4026879, study PRJEB14308) | marine metagenome | biome: coastal water; material: water | depth 74 m
GAGAGTTTTCCCTCCTGGTACTTGTATTTCTCATCAAGGCATTGATTTTACTGTTCTGGATTTTGAGAGTTTTCCCTCCTGGTACTTGTATTTCTCATCAAGGCATTGATTTTACTGTTCTGGATTTTGAGAGTTTTCCCTCCTGGTACTTGTATTTCTCATCAAGGCATTGATTTTACTGTTCTGGATGTTGCAGAAGATATCCGAGCTGTCATGATGCGCCCTTCAGGTGTGGAACCTGGGAAAGAGAAGGTTACTTCTGCGTTTCTGAATGGATATATGATGCCTCCTACTTCTTTGTTTGGAGATAGATTTATTAATCCTCTTTCAAGAAAATTAAAAGAACATGATGGTGCTGCTGTCTTTTTGTCACCTTATGGGCGAGGTAGCGAGAATCCAAACGAGAGCATTGGCCGAGTTACAGCTGAAGAAATCAGACAAGAATCTGCTAGATGTGTGAAGGAAGTATTTGCTAATGAAAATCTTAATCAAGATCCTGAACGAAGAATTATTGGTGGACATAGTTTGGGCGGACAGACTGCTATTTCCTTAATTGGTGATCCTGAAAACTATGGTTTTGAGACTGATACTTTTGATGGAGCGTTGGCTTTTGCTCCGATCCCAGCTCCTCATTCTCAGATGATAACTGCTCAGGGGCCGATGACACCGAATTTAAAGTTATGGACTGGACCTGTGAAGACTGGAACTATTCCTGTTGTTAAGTCTCTCGTTACTGGCGATGGAGTTCGGTTTTCTGAGAGAGGTGCTGAAAAATTCTTTTTTGAGGATATGGATCATTATGGTCAGGAAGAGGTTTTGAAGAGATTGTTTGGTGACTCTGCCGTTTATTTTTTACAGACTTTGATTTCTAATTCTTCTAGGAAGGTTGTCGCTGATTTGAGTGGGAAGAAGATTAGAATTGTAACCGCCGACTATGATCCGATCGTTACCACTTTTGCATCTCATGTTACTGCTGCTCATTTGAGAAAACATGGTGCTGACGCTAAGGATTTGGTTATACCTGGTGGGCATTTTAGTTCTTTTTATAGTGAGGACTTGCCTGTCGAGAATGATATTGAAAAAGCTATCGTCATGGGAGTAAACCAAGGAGCTATTGATGTTGTCTTTTCAGGTCGATAGGTTTTAGGTTTTTTTTAACTGATATCTGGTTTTTCCGTTTCTGGTTCTGCAATTAAATTTTCTGGATGTCTTATTGGATTTCCTAAAGATCCTCTTTCTTTTTTGCCCACATTTGCTGTTCCGATAAAACCAATGCCTTTTTTCCCATCAAACTTAACTCTATATACTATATTGTCATCTTTATCATAAAAATCATAATTAAATATTTGCTTCCATCCTCCAACACCTTCTTTATATCCTAGCAGAGTGTACCAAGGACCATTTTTTGACTCTGAAAAATCTAAAACACCTGCACCTTCGTCCATAGATCTTACTCTCCAGAATGTCCCGTCCCCTGCTTCTACTAGTGAGATTACGTTCTCATTGGTCTCAACTTTTTCTCCCAATACCGGTCTTGATTTCGGTTTTTCTGCAAGCTCTTCCGCAACTTCTTCCACTATCTCCCCGAAATTTTCATTTAGTTCTGTGATTGCTTTAAATACTTCTTCATGTTTTTTGCCGAAAGTCTGATTCGCATCATCCATATCAACTTTGTATTCCCCATCCTTGATGAGTCCAGCGGTTCCTGGTGTACCTTCTAAGTATTTGAGCCGCACTTCCTCATCTGTCATCTCTTTGATCTCTCCTGTTGCTTCATTTATTTCATAATAAACATTCCCATTATCACGATCTATTATTTCTGCAAATAATGTTCCTGAAGATGGGTGCACTCTTATGTATGCCTCTTTTATGTCTATTATATCTGTTAGTCCGTGTATTTCTTCTTTCGATTCTGCGACTTCTTCTGGGTCCGTCTTGTCACTTTCAACCTTTTTGCCTTTTTCTCTTGGAATTTCTGGATCCTGTACTTGCTCTATTGGTTCTGCTGCAATTTCTTTGTCAACTGCCTCTGCGGTTTCTTTTGCTGCTTTCTCTTCTTTTTCAGCTATTTTTTTTGGGTCATCCTTCACTGCAAATAATACTTCTGGTTTTGATGGGGTTGACATTGATCCTGGATCTCCATCTGTGATGTTTTTGCTACCAAGGCTTTTAATTCGTCCTTCACCATCTATGGACACCTTGTATGCAGTGATATTTTTTGAGCTTAACACAAAAAGTTCTGATCCTTTTTTAGAGGTGTTAACCTCTCTAAGCCTTACCCTGTTCCATGGTCCTTTATCAGATTCTGAATATTCTAATTGAGCTTTTTTACCATCTGTATTTCTAACTCTCCAAAAAGATCCATCTTCTGCTTGGACGACTGATCTTATGTTTTCGTTTGATTTAACTCTTTCGCCTAATTTTGGCCTGTGTGTTTTGTTATCTGCTAATTTTTCTTTTTTCTCTTTCTTGTCTTTTTTTCCAAATTTTCCCTTTAGGGTCATCATTTTTTTGTACAAATTGTTGTAGCGTCTTTCGTATACTTTTTCTCCTTTTGGTTCGTATTCACCGTTGTTAATCATTCCTGCGTATTCCAAGCCTTCAATTAAATCTTTACTGTATTCAACTTCCTTGACGTTACCAGTAGCTTCGTCAATTTCATATAACTTTTCCTCTCCTATTATTTGTGCATATATCTTGTTGGATATTGTATCAGTTCTTACATATGCATTTTGAATTTCTCTTACGTGCCTATGTTTAGCTACTTTTTCTCTTGATTCTAGTGGCCTTGGTGCTGTTTCTTGTTTTACTGGCTGTTTTTTATCTCCTTGCTCTAATGTTTCTGGCTTTTTTGTTTTAACAACCTTTACCTTGTTTTTGTAGTTGCTTCCTCTCGCATTTTTTCTTATTGCCGCCAACCTTCTCTCATCCTCTCTAGCTATTTCTGCTTTTCGGATTGCTTTCAGTTCTGCTTCTGTTACAAGCACTAATTCTTCATGTCCCAAATATGTCTTTGCTTCGCTTTCTTTTCCTAATGTCTTAAGTGCTCTAATCACCATTATTTCACCAACAGCTCCGCCATTTTTCATTACTTTTTCTGAATTTTCTAATACTTTTTCTGGGTGTGTGTAAACGAATTTTGATAATTGATCTGCTGTACTTCTTCCGTATTTGATCATTACTGCCAAATTATCAATTATTATATCCGTGAATTTTCTTAATGCTTCTTGTGCTTTTTCTTGTTTTTTTGTTATCTCTTTGAGATCGTCCTGTGTTGCTAATTCCTTTTTAATTTTCCCTTCAATGGCATCCTTTTCACGGCTTAACTCTACAGCTTCATCATTTGCTTCATTATGCTTTTTTAAAAGTGATTCTAATGTCATTTTAATATGTAGTTGACTCATTTTGTCAAAATCTTTTATCAACTCTTCCGGATTTTCTTTAATTTTCTTAGCCATCTCGACATCTTGCGTAATTTTTTCTTGTCGCGTTAGTTGTTTAACAAATTTCAATTTCATCTTATTTTTGACAACTCTATCGTAGATTTTTGATTGAGGGACTTCTCTGTCGTTTATGTGTGTTAGATGTAGCAGATTTTGGTTGGCAAATAGATTGCCAATTGTAAGGTTGTCGTTTACTTTCTTAAGTGTTTTTTCATCTTTTACACCTAGGAATTGCATTAGTTTTGTGAGATCTGCTTGCATTTCCAATTCAGTGAAATTCTCTGGTACTTTTTTTAGCCCAATTATTGATTTAACCAGATCTTTATTCTTTTTGAAAAAGCCTGTCAGTCCTTCCGCTTTTTTGTCTCCTTCTTCTGCTAGTGCTAATGCGAAATCTAGTTTCAATTTTTTGTATACTGGTAAGTCGATATTTTTTACAATCTCTTGATGTTTTTTTAGATGTTTTGCTTTTTTAATATCAACACCTTCTTCGAGTACATTCACAAGCGTTGATGCTTTAAGCGTAGACTCTGCTTCAATATCATAAATTATTGCGTCAATGTATGCTGCTGCTTCATCTTTTTTTGCGCTCAATTTTCCTTCCATCGTTCCTGAAATCTCCTCAATTTTCTTTTGAAACTCTTCCTCTTTTCTTTTGCTGTATTGTCCTTTTTCTCCCGAAGACTCAAATTCCTCCATGAAATCAGCCACTTTTTTGATGTTCTTTTTTCCTTTTTTTACAGCATCTTCCACTCGGTCTCCCCAACCCAATTCTGTTCCTCCTTTTTCTGCTTTTTCGTGAGGTTTTTCCGCTTTCTCTACGGTTTCAACCAGTTTTTTTTCATGTTTTTCTAAAGCCATCGTTTAAGTGTTAGCAAGTTGTTTATTTAAGTTTTTTTCTGCTTTTTGTTTTTCTTTTCCCTCTATCTCGCCTGTTACAGATTTTAGGAATTTTCTTTCTTCTTTCTCTATCTGTTTTTGTGCTTCTTCGTATATCTCTCTTACATCTAATGCTTTTACGATCCCTTCTTTTTGCGCCTCTGTTAATTTGTCAAAATTTGAGAGAATCTTCTCTTTTTGCTCTTTAGAGATTAGGTTCGAATTTTCTATTAGTTTTTTCAAGTCCATCTGTTAATTTTACCACATTTTAAGCCATTTTTCAATCACCTAGAGGTGTTTTGGACATAGGTTGATGTTGTCTTTTCAGGTCGATAATTGTAGGCTTTGAGCATGAAAATTCTAGGTATTGAAACATCTTGTGATGAGACTGCTTGCTCTATCGTTGAAGATGGTGTGAGGGTTTTGTCTAACGTGATTGCTTCACAGGTGGAGATTCATGCTGCAACTGGCGGTGTGGTGCCTGAGGTCGCTGCAAGAGAGCATATTTTGAAGGTTGTGCCTGTGATTGAGCGAGCTTTGGAGGAGGCGGGGTGTGATTGGGCTGATATTGACGCTGTGGCCGTGACGAAAGGGCCTGGGCTGATCAGTTCGTTGATTATTGGGACTTGCAGTGCTTCGGCTATTTCTTATGTTATGGATAAACCTGTTATCCCTGTTCATCATATTGTGGGGCATGTTTATGCGAATGCGCTGGATTCGGGCTTGTCTGATGGTTTGGAGTTTCCTTCCTTGGTTCTGACCGTATCGGGTGGGCACAATGAGATTATTTTGATGCGCTCATATACTGACTTTGTAATTCTTGGTGAGACTCGTGATGATGCCGCTGGCGAGGCTTTTGATAAGGTTGCTCGTATCCTAGATCTTGGGTATCCGGGTGGACCTGTGATTTCGAAAGTTGCGATCGATGGTGATCGTGAAGCTTTCAAATTGCCTCGGTCTTATTTGGAGGCTGGGAGTTTGGACTTTAGTTTCTCTGGGTTGAAGACCGCTGTTTTGAATGAAGTGAAGAAGTATGTTCGCACGAATCATCCTGATACAGAATTTGGTAATTATTCTCAGATTGGAAAACTTTTGCCTGATAAATTCAAAGCTGATTTGGCCGCTTCTTTTCAGGAGGCTGTTGTGGAGGTTTTGTCTGATAAATTAATTCAGGCTTATTTGAATTTGCAAGACGATGGCACGCATGTCGCCGAGATTCATTTGGCTGGAGGTGTGTCTGCGAATTCGAGATTGAGGGAAGTTATGACTGCGAAGGTTGCCGAGCTCGGAACTCATATAGCGGCTGGCGCTGGCGGGCCTGTGCTGCGATTTCCGAAATCGCTCGAATACTGCACTGACAATGCTGCGATGATAGCTGGAGCTGCTTATTTTATTTCCGATCGTGGCAAACAGCTTGAGGAAGCGCCTTCCAATGTTACGCCGACGACAAGTTTTGACTTGTTCTGAGAGATTGAATAAGATGTTTCCATGAAGTTCGCAAAAAAATCTTTCGTTTATCTATTTTTACTAGGAGCTGGAATCATCCTTTTTGTGAATGTTATTTTGGAGACAGGAGTTGATAATATCATCTCGACTTTACGAGATTTTTCTATTCTTTATTTTGGAGTTTATTTTGTTGTTCAGTTTGTTAATTTTATTTTCCTTACCTGGAGATGGAAGGTTATTTTGAAGCATTTTGATCATTCACCGAATTTTTTCAGCCTGATTCTGCACCGGATGTCTGGTTGGGCTGTGAGTTTCTTGACGCCTTCTGCCCAGATTGGGGGGGAACCTGTGCGTGTGATGCTTTTGGGCAAGGATGGGGTCAGAAAAAGAGATGCTGTTTTTTCTGTTGTGGTTGATAAGGTGATGCAGTTAACTGGTTTGATTATTTTTGTTTTGCTTGGATTTTTATTCTTGTTGTCTAGGCATTTGGTGAGCGGAGATGTTTTTTGGACAATTTCCCTTTCATTAGTGTTCTTCATTGGGCTTTTGGGATGGTTTTATTATGCGTCGATTAAGAATATTGGCTTTTTCTCTTCTGTTCTCAAAGTTCTGAGGCTTCATAAGGTTAAACGTTTCAAAAAAGCTTATAATAAAATGTTGATTGTTGAGGAGGCTTTGAGAGACTTTTATAAGGGCCATTGGGGGAAGTTTGTTTGGTTACTCTTCTTGTCGGTCTTGTTCGAGGCTTATGAGATGCTCGAGTACTGGTTGATAGCTCATTTCTTGGGATACAATATGAGTTTTGCAGAGACGTTCTTGCTCCGAAGTCTTCCTTGTTTGGCTTTCTTGGTTCCTATTCCTGCGGCACTTGGTGTTTTCGAGGGAAGTATTGCTGCGATTGTTGCTTTGCTTGGGTTGCCTTTCAATGCCTTTGTTTTTGCGATGATTATAAGAATTAGGGATCTTATAAATGTATTTGTTGGATTATCTCATCTTTCTGGGACTGGCATTACTGCTTTGAGAAGGTATTTTGGTGATAAATTAGGGAAAAGTTGGCTCAGGAAAAAGTACTGGAAGCTGTTTGGTTGATTTAACCAAATTAAATGGTATAGTGATGGCTATAGTTACTCCTTAATCTTTTCTTATGTCTGACGATCAGGGTCCAAAGCGATTCCAAACCCCAAAAGGCGTTCATGATATTCTTCCAAGAGATCATGAATACCATACATTCATAAAAAAAGTTGTTAGACATCGATGCAGACAAGCTGGTTTTAGACGTATCACTACTCCAATTTTTGAATTCACTGAGGTTTTCAAGAGAAGTATTGGTGATGAAACAGATATTGTTAGCAAGGAAATGTATACTTTTGAAGATAGGAAAGGGCGCAGCCTCACTCTGAAGCCTGAGAGTACTGCTGGAGTTGTGAGAGCTTATATTGAAAATAATATGCAAGAGTGGCCTCAACCAGTTGAACTTTATTATATTGAGCCACATTTCAGATATGATAGACCCCAAAAGGGCCGATACAGACAGTTTTGGCAAATTGGATTGGAGATGATTGGTGAATCTGATCCAGCGTTAGATGCTCAATGTATCCAGCTCGCTCATTTGATAAATAAAGATCTCGGGATCGCAGATAGGTTTGAGTTACAATTAAATACAATTGGTACCCCTGAAGCTCGCGCTGAATATTCACAAGTTTTGACAGATTATTATGTTGGGAAAGAGCGTTCTCTTTGTGAAGATTGTCTTAGAAGAAGGGATAAAAATCCTTTGAGACTTTTGGATTGTAAAGCGGAGGATTGCCAAATCCTCGCTGATCTTGCACCAAAAATGTCAGATTATTTGGACAAAGAATCTATCGAATTCCATGAAGAGCTAAAGAGCTATTTGGATGAGATGGGTATCGAGTATAAAGAGAATCAAAGGTTAGTTCGTGGATTAGATTATTATTCAAAAACTGTATTCGAATTCTGGGACAAACACGAAGGCGCACAGAATGCTATTGGAGGAGGAGGAAGATATGATGGCTTGGTTGAATTGCTCGGTGGTGCTCCAACACCAGCCGTTGGATATGCCGCTGGGATTGAGAGGATGATTGCTAATATGAAGATCAGTAAGGTTCGTGTTCCAAGCAAAGACTATCTACATGTATTTGTTGCACAGCTTGGCACGGAAGCTAAGAAAAAATGTTTGCCTCTTATTCAAGATTTACGTGAAGCTGGAGTCAAAACGATGGGAGCTCTCGGGAAAGGAGCTATTAAAAATCAACTTAGACTTGCAGATAAACATGGTGTGCCTTGGACCGTCCTTATTGGAGTTACCGAGGTTCGCGATGGAACTGCTATAATTAGAAACATGAAGAAAGGCACTCAGGAAACTGTACCTATGGAAAAAGTTGTTTCTACTTTGAAGAAAAAAATTGGAACAAAAAACCTGGACACTTACAGTCCTGGAGAATTGCTCTATTCTTAAACCCCTTATGAAAATGTCGGTTAAAAAAAACATATTGTTTGTTGTCTTTTCCTTAGTTTGTTTTAGTTTTTCAGGTGTTGCTTTTGCAGGTTCTTTTCCTGATGTTTCTGAGGACCACGAGAATTATCAGTCTATCCAGTTTTTAAAAGATAATGGATACATTGGTGGTTATGCCGACCTGACATTCAAACCAGAAAACGAGATAAATCGTGCTGAAGCAGTAAAGATCCTAGTTGGTGCTTTGGACATAGATCAGTCTGACACTTCTCTGGTGCTTTTTGGAGATGTTGTTGAGTCGGATTGGTTTTTTCCATACGTAATGGGAGCTTATGAGGCTGATGTCATTCAAGGTGATAGTGAGGGGCTTTTCAGACCAACTGATACAATAAATTTGGCAGAATCTTTGAAAATTATTTCCGAGGCTTTGAGTATTGATCTTCCTGACCTGGCATCGTTGGGTGGTGAGCAGAATGTTTTTGGTGATGTTTCTGTGGATGATTGGTTTGCTCGGTATGCGCTTTTTGCTAGAGAAAATAATATTTTGTTTATGGATGATTACGGAGAGGTTCATCCTGGTGATCCAATGACTCGCGCTGAATTTGCTGAAACGATGTACAGATATATCAGAGTTTTTGAGGATGGAGCTCCATTCCCTATTCAGGAATATTGGAGTTCTTATTCTTCTGGCACTATGCCTTTTGAAATTTTGGTTCCTGAAAATTTCGAGAAATTTTTCTATGGAGATACTGATGATGAAGTAGTTTTTTGGAAGTCGGATGTAGCTTATTTCCAATCTTCTCCTGAGAGGATTTATCCTAATACCGCCAAGCTCGTCGTGAGTTTGGATGATAATACTGAGGGCTTGAGTCTGGATGAATATTTTTCAAATGTAAAAATGGTTTTTGATGGCGGACAATTCAGTGAATTTGAGACTGGGGGTTTTGATGTTTTGGAAATTGATTATCCTGATCAGTTTGTTAAGGATTGGTATGTTTATATTGACCAGGGTTCTTTTGAAGGGAAAGTTTTGGTGGTTTATACTCAGAATGGATCTGGTGTTTTATCGGCTCAGTACAGGAAGGTCTTGAATACGATGATGGCGACATTCAAATATGTTGAGGGCGTTGAGTTTGTTGGTGGTGGGGATTCAAGTTTTGTTGATATTAAGGATGAGATTTTTGAGAATATTTTGGTTGAAGGGTCTGGGCAGGACATGCTCAATTTGTTGTCGGACGAGATTATCATTGAGACTGATTCAATCGGAGTTGGGACGGGACCTATTGATTACTACTATAGTTCGGAAGTTGATTTGACTCTGAAGTACGAGCGAGCAGGAGATGTGATTTTGGATTATCGTGATGGGCAGACAACTGCTTTTTAATTTTTTAAAAAAATAATATGGGAGTTTATTCTAAAAAATACATCATTACGGTTTTGGGGATTTTGGTCGCTATTGCCGCTGCTGTTTTTGCTGGCTCACAATGGTTTGTATCTCAGGACGTTCCTGAGGATTCTGGAGAGCCTCAAGGTGAGATTATCGGTGAGCCTTACACAACGTTACCAACTTCTCCTCCTCACGCAGAACCTCCTACATATCCACCACCTGGGAACTAAAAATTTACTAAAAACTTACTTTGATGACTGATTTGAAAAAGGCTGCTTTGGCAGCTCACAAAAAGGCGCGCGGGAAATTGGAGACTGGGCTGAAGGTTTCTGTTAGCGATAAACGTGGTATGAATATTTTTTATACTCCTGGTGTTGCAGAGCCATGTCGTGAGATTGTTCGCAATCCTGAAGCTGTGTATGAGCTAACCTCTAAGTGGAATACAATTGCTGTTGTAACAGATGGGTCCGCTGTTCTTGGGCTTGGTGATATTGGACCTGCTGCCGGGTTACCTGTTATGGAAGGAAAGGCTGCGCTGTTTAAATCTTTTGGTGGAGTCGATGCTGTTCCAATTTGTTTGGACACTCAGGATGTTGATGAGATTGTTCGGACAGTGAAAGCAATTGCTCCTGGTTTCGGTGGAATAAATCTGGAAGATATAAGCGCTCCTCGGTGTTTCGAAATTGAGGAGAGATTGATTAATGATTTGGATATTCCTGTTTTTCATGACGACCAACACGGTACCGCTGTTGTTGTTTTGGCCGGTTTGATAAATGCATTGAAGGTTGTTGGGAAGTCTGTTGATTCTGTGAAAATTGTGATAAGTGGAGCTGGGGCTGCTGGAATTGCTATTGGACTTCTGCTTTCCAAATATGGTTTCAAAAACTTGGTTTTGCTTGATAGTAAAGGAGAGATTTCTTCTTGCAGAAAAGATCTGAATAAATATAAAAGTATTTTTGCGCGAGATGCTCGACATGGTGAGGATTGCTCTTTGATTGCTGGGCTGAAGGAAGTGATTGTTGGTGCAGATGTTTTCATCGGTGTTTCCAAACCTGGTGTTTTGAGTTCGGAGATGGTGTCATCTATGGCTGATGACCCTATCGTTTTTGCGATGTCGAATCCTGACCCTGAAATTTCGCCTGATGATGCTCTGGTCGCGGGGGCTGCTGTGGTTGCTACAGGCCGCTCTGATTATCCAAATCAGATAAATAATGTCCTTGTTTTCCCTGGGATCTTCCGTGGTGCTCTGGATTCAAGGGCTCGCCGAATAACCGACAAGATGAAATTGTCCGCGGCAGAGGCTTTGGCTGGGTTGGTTGCGGAGCCGACGCCTGAGAAGATTATCCCTGATGTTTTTGATAAGAGAGTGGTTAAAGTAATTGCAGCAGCTGTTAAGGTTTGATTTGCGAAAAAGCCGATCAGGATTTATACTAGCCCTGCTTTTTTAGGCAATTCGGGAAATTTAACCTAATAAACTATGTCTGGACATTCAAAATGGGCTTCGATTAAACATAAGAAAGGTGCTGCAGATGCTAAACGTGGAAAGATTTTCACTAAGCATGCAAAATTAATTACTATAGCTGCTAAGAATGGAGCTGATCCAGAGATGAATCCTGGGCTGCGTGCAGCAATTGATGGGGCTAAGTCTGCCAATGTGCCCAACATGAATATTGAACGTGCAATTAAGAAGGGGTCTGGTCAAGACAAAGATTCTGTTACTTATGAGGAGATCTTTTATGAAGGATTCGGGCCTGTTGGAACCGCTCTTTATATTCAAGTTTTGACTGATAATAAAAATCGTACTTTGTCTGAAGTTAAATCTGCTCTGACAAAAAAGGGTGGAGGCATGGGTGCTGCCGGAAGTGTTTCGTGGATGTTTGAGAGGAAAGGCTTGATAGTAGTGTCTCTTGAAGGTGGGGTTGATGCAGATGAAGTTGAATTGGCTGCAATCGACGCTGGCGCTTCCGACACTGTTCGTGAAGAATCTGTTCTCGAAATTCATACCGGGGCTACCGATTTGGCTCGTGTGCGTGATGCTTTGAAAGCGGCTGGTATCAAGATTGAAGAAGCTGATATTACTTATCTCCCAAAACAGACTGTTAAAATCGAATCTGAGGAGAATGCTCTCAAGGTTCTTGGGATGATTGAGTTGTTGGAAGAAAATGAAGACGTCTCGGATGTCTACTGTAACTATGAGATGGATGATGAATTGATGGAAAAGGTTTCTTAGTGTAGCGCGGGGCGCGGCTGGCGGTTCGGCTGGCAGTTCAGCTGGCAGTTCGGCTGGCGGTTCAGCTGGCAGTTCGGCTGGCAGTTCAGCTGGCGGTTCGGCTGGCGGTTCGGCTGGCGGTTCGGCTGGCGGTTCAGCTGGCGGTTCGGCTGGCGACTTTATAGTCACTTGTAGATTTTGGAATGTTTACAGGTTAAGATTCCTCCATATGGAGGCTTCTCCAGGTTAGACGTGTTTGACTTTTTTGCAGGATCCTGTCTTGTTCAAAATTGCACTCCAAAATAAGGGAGTTCACGGCTTTGAAGGGGACTGTTTAGTCTTCGAATCTGTAAGTTACTCCTGGCTTCATTTCTGTTGTTGATTCTTTTTTTGTAGGTTTGTGCTTTGGTTCTGAAGGTTTGAAATTGGTTTCTTCTGCGTCAGCAGAGTCGTCCTCGCTACGCTCGTCCTGTGCTTCGCTCTGCTCCGCACCTACTTTCCGAATTGCTTCTTGGGCTTTCTCCGCTTGTTTTGCTTGTGCAAGAAGTTTTTCTACATCGATGATTGGTGTTTCTTTTCTTTCTTCATCTTCGTCTTCTTCTGGATCTTCTAGGACTCCTAGTCGTTCTTTTTGGAAGTCTCTCATCTTGTCGATGATTTCAGCTTCGTGTTTGCGGAAGTTGCCGTCTGGGATTCTGAATCCAGCGGCTTGGCCGTGTCCGCCTCCTCCGAACATCTCAGCGATTGCAGAGGCGTCGACTGAAGGATTTGTTGTCCTTATGCTTCCTGAGATTGTGTCGTCTTCTCTTTCTTTGAGTAAGACGATTATCTCTGCGCCTGGGGCGTTACTCATCAATTCGTCGATGATGTCGCCTGTTTCTTCCTCTTTACTTTGAGTGTCTTTGAAGTCTTCTCTCGATACTGTTGACCATACGATTTTGTATTTTTCGTCGGTTTGGATTTTCGAAAGTACTCGTCCCCAAAGTTTTAATTGGCTTAATTGTTTGGTTTTGTAGATGTGTTGAATGATCTCTTGTTGGCGTGCGCCGTATGCGATTAATTGAGCTGCGTGCGCGAATGCTTTTGGTGTCGTATTTGAATTTTGGAAACTTCCTGTGTCTGTGATTATGCCTGTGAGCAGGAGAGTCGCTACGTCTTCGTCGATCAATTCTACTTCGAATTCTTCTTCCATCTTTTCGAAAAGCGGGAGAAGAAGCTCTGTTGCAGATGCTGACATGATGTCGACGTAGTTTATTTTTCCATAATGTTCATTTGAGATGTGATGGTCGATGTTTATGACCGGGATCTCGTGGAACATTTGTGGATTTTCTTCATATATCTGTCTGAGCTGTTGTAGCTCGGCTGTATCTACTGTGATGATCAGATCAAATTCATCGATGCCTTCGTTGAAAGAAATGTATTCTTCCGTGTATCTACCTTCTTTTGGAGTGATAATTATGTTTACTTTGTTTTCTTCAATGTTGCTTTTGATCTCGTCTACTTTGATTTTCCTAGTATCGATCGTGACTATGAAGTCTTTCGATGAGACAAGTTTGTCACCTACTACATGCGTTTCTGGGAGGAACTCTAGGATGTCAGGGACTTCTTCTGCGCATACGACCGTTACGCTCTTGTTCAGCTTTTTGAGTACTAGGTATGTCGAAAGTGCGCTTCCTATCGCGTCGCCGTCAATTGGGGTCGAAGGAAGTACGAGTATCTTCTCGCTTCTTTTGACTAGGTCAATGATGTTCTTTTGAATGTCTGAAAATTTCATATGGTTTGTGCGGTCGTACGTTTTTTGACAAGTTTAATCTTTGTATTATACCTCTGTTTAGCCTATGTGTCAACTCCTGTTAATCCTTTGAAAAGGAGGTCAGTTTATCAGTTTTAGATTGTGTCTGTCTAGAGCGAATTTTTCGCTGTGTTTTGGCGTATATGAAGCAGACCCGGAACGTATAAGGTAGGGACGTCCCGGGTTTGTGGGTCTGCTTGTAGCTGAGGGTTGAGGTTTGAGGCGGGGATCAAAGAGGGTTTTGGAGGGAGAACTCTAGTGGGAGTCCGGGAGGTTGCGGAGCTGCTCGTTGAGCCGCTCCTGCTCCTCGGGGGTCAGGGTGACCGTGTCCGGAACCCAGGGGCCACCGTGGGCCATGCCGGGTTTGGGCTTCGGCCGTGGCGGGAAGGCGATTCCCAGGGGCGGGATGACCCAGCCCTGCTCCAGGAAGAGCTGGGGGTTCATGTAGAAGAGGATCCTGGCGAAGGTGTCGTAGATCCTCGGGAACGGGTACGTCTTCTTGTTGGGGATCCTCATGAGAGGCTTACAACAGTAGCCGTTGAGGCAGAGCTGGCCGGCGTCCCAATCGCAGTCGCCGCATAGTCCGCCGCAGCCGTCGGTGCCGCACGTCTTGTCCTCACAGGAGGGAATGCAGGGGAGGCTGGCGAAGTACTCCTCCGCTTCCTTGAGGATTTGCTCGGCGCGCTCGTCAAGCTTCTTCGCTTTCGCGATCACTCGATCCGCCTCTTCGAGCGTCCGATCGGCCTCGGCGATCACGTCGTCGAGGGACTTGTTGCTCTTACATGTACCGTTGATGAGCGCCGCAAGGCCGAGGGTGACGATTGCTGCGATAGCCCACTGATTCCAATTGATCGACTTCAGGATGTTCTTCATTTCCTTCTCCTTCCAGTTGTTTCTAGTTGTGTCTAGGGTTTCAGCCAATTCTGCTCCTCAGGGATGAGCGGGTCATAGTGTTCGTCGTTGAGGCGGCGTTTTTGATCTATCAGGTGGTCTCGGAGCTCTTTGAGAGCGCTTTTTTCGCTGGTTGGGTCCGGGTCCTGATCAGACTCCGGGATCACAGCGTTGAGGCGGCGTTTTTGATCCGCCAGGTCATCTCGGAGCTTCTCGAGGTCGCTGCGGTTCTTGGATGCGTCGATGGCCTCCTTGACCGCGGTTGGGTTGTAGTTCAGGGCCTCGTCGGCCTCCTTGGGCACGTCGTTGACGTAAGCGTCAGTTTGCTTCTCGCTCTTGTAGATGCAGTTAACAATCACCACTGCGAGGAGAGCGACCATCATGATGATGAAAAAAACGTCCCAGTTCCAGTTCCATTCCTTCTTTCCGTTCCTCATTTCCTTCTCCTTCCAGTTGTGTGTCTAGGGTTTCTGCCAATTTGCCTCGAATCCAATCTCAAAAATATATATCATTTCTTGCTACAAACAGAGTACCTGTCCGTCGCGAGTCTGTAAGGGAATTAGATCACTTCAAACTAACGAATCGAAACAGACAATACCCTGCTTGAAAACTTGCTATATGTTAAAGAACAGAGTTACTGCAAAGACGACATCATAACCACTTTTTACTCGTTTTGTCAACCCTGTTGTCAGATTGTTTACAGGTCAGCCTTACCCTCTCTAAAATCCACCACCTCCAGCTGCATTTTCTTCTTTCCGTTCCACTCGTTGACGTCTACGTGGCAGGCAAGATCCAGAGATTTGTGTCGGCGTGCGCTGCCTAGATGATCACCTAATCTGAATCCAATAACAGGTATGGATTTGCCTTTGATTTCTGCTTCAAACTTCAGGTGATCTTTGTTTCGTCCGACTGTTTCGAGGAACGCTGGCTTGGCCCCTTTTATTATGAAAAGTGGTCTTTTATTAGATATGCCAAATGGCTTGAGTTTGTTGATTTCGCCTACAAGAGCTTCGGATATGTCATCTGCCTGGATTTCGCAGTCAATTTCGATTGAAGATCTTAAATCTTGGTTTTTGAGAAGTTTTTTTGCGTATGATTCTATTTGTGCTTTGAATTTCTTGAAGTTTTTCTTCTGGATTGTAAGTCCAGCGGCCTCTTTGTGTCCTCCAAATGTAACGAGGAGGTCTTTGTGTGCAGCGATCGCTTCTATGATATTGAAGACCTCTATGCTTCGGGCAGAAGCGACAAGCGTGTCCCCCAAGTCTTGGAAGATGATTGCCGGTCTGCCGAATCGATCTGCTAATTTTGAGGCTGTTAGGCCTATTATTCCAACATGCCAATCTGGGCTGGAATCGATCAATATGTATGGCAATTGGCCCATTTTTTCGTAATTATCGAATTTTTTGATCGCTTCGAAGAAGCCAAGAGTCGTCATTTCTTGTCGTTTTTTGTTGAGGTCTTCGAGTTCTTTCCCGTAGCTGAAAAGTTGTTGCTCGTCTTCGCCAATCAGGAGCTTCAATGCAATATATGGATCGCCAATTCTGCCTGCTGCATTTATTCTTGGTGCGATTTGGAATCCGACTGTTGTTGTTGTGACTTCTCCGTCTTTTACTCCTGCTAATGATTTCAAGACTTTTAATCCTGGCGATTCCGTTGTGAGAATGTTCTTCAATCCTTCTTTTACGATCATGCGGTTTTCGCCTTTCAATTCGCCTAGGTCAGCTATAGTCCCAAGGGCCGCGAGCTCTACTAGCGGGGGCAAATGTTCTTTTGCTACTTCTTCGCCGAGATTGTGGATTAAGAGTGCGTGTGCGAGTTTGAATGCGACTCCTGCTCCTGTTAATTCTTCGTATGGATAGTTGCAGTCTTTCTGTTTTGGGTGGTTAATTGAGTATGCTCTTGGTGGCGTTTCTGGTACTTGATGATGATCGGTTACTATTATGTCGATCCCTTTTTTGTTCGCGTAGTCGATTTCTTTTTCGCACGAAATGCCTGTGTCGACTGTGATCACAAGTTTGACTTCGAGCTTATGAAATTCATCTATGAATTGTTTTGATAGTCCATAGCCGTCCTTTTCTCTGTTAGGAAGTCTTGCTGAATGTTTTGCTTTGAGTTTTTTTAAGGCATGGAAAAGAATTGCGGTCGAAGTGAGACCATCGACGTCGTAGTCACCAAAAATTATTATGCGTTCTTCTTCCTTGATCGCTTGCATAATGCGGTCGACAGATTTCTGCATATCTTTCATCAAAAAAGGATCGTGGAAAAAATTTTCTAGACTGACGTCCTCTGAAGTAAGGGATCTGTTTTCGAGTAGTTTATCGAAAATTGTTGTGTTAGCATCTCTGGATTTAACAATCCATTTCTTTCCTAAAACCGACATTTTTATGTTTTTTTAAGACGTGGTGAGTGCGGGTTTTATTTGCCTTCCGCCTGGCTCTCTTCTTTTTGCGCTTTTTTGTTTCTGTTCCACATTTCCAGTGCTTCTTGAGGCGTCTTCGCTTTGTCTTTCCCAAAAACCCATGTGTGTCTTGATCGGATTTTTTCGTCGATTTCTTTTAGAACATCTTTCATTGTAAATTTTCCTTCTTCCTCTGCAATTTGGGCTGTGAGCACTATGTTGAATAATACGTCGCCAAGTTCTTCTCGCAAGTTTTTCCAGTCGCGTTTATTGAAAGCTTCTTGGATTTCTTTCGCCTCCTCCTCGATGTTTTCTGCCATATCCTCTATTGTTCGCGAACGATCCCAGGGACAACCTGTTGGTGATCTGAGGCGTTTTGCGAGACGTTGTAGTTTTTTGAATGAAGTCATATTTCTGGGTAATGTTCAAAGAATTTTATATCAAAAATTTCGAGACCCCGGAAGTGTGATCTTAGTATTTCTCCTTTACGAATGTTGCCTAAAGTATTGTGGGAAGATCTTCTGCTTTTATCCAATGAATCTGTGGATAGCGCCTGAACCAAGTCCCCTGCCTTTTTGCGTAGTTACGGGTGTTTTGTTTGAGGGTTTCTTTGCATTCGTCGAGGGTTTGTTCTTTCTTGATGAATGGAATGATTTCTTTTACGCCGAGAGAGGACATTGCGGGGAGATTTTCGTTGTATCCTTTTTCTAGAAGCTTCGTGACTTCGTCGATGAGACCTCTGTATTCTTGTGTGTCGACTCTTGTATTTATACGTTCGTAGATTTCTTCGCGGGGGCGTTCTATGCCGACCATGAAGACGTCAGGGTTCACGGCTTTTGGAGTGGCTTTTGTGTCTTGCTTTGGTTTGCCGGTTTTCAAGTTTATTTCCAAGGCACGGATGACGTACCTGAGGTTGTTTGGGTGTATTTTGGCCGCTGCTTCTGGGTCGAGCTTTGCGAGCTTTTGGTGGAGAGCTTCTGGGCCTTTGGTTTTAGCTTCTTTTTTAAGTTTTTCTCTGAGAACTTTGTCCGGTGGGACTTTTGGTACATCGTATTCTTCGACGAGAGCTGATATATAAAGGCCTGTTCCGCCGACCAACATTGGAATGTGTTTGCGTTTGCGGATTTCTTCGATAATTTGCTCGGCATCGTCTTTGTATTCGGCGAGACTGTATTCTCGGTCTGGATCGACAATGCCCATCATATGGTGAGGGATGCCTTCTCTTTGGTCCTCGGGGAGAGCGTCTGAACCTATTTCAATGCCGCGATATATTTGGCGTGAGTCGGTTGAGATGATTTCACCATCGATTTCTTTGGCGATTTTCAGGGATATGGCTGTTTTGCCACTTGCGGTTGGTCCGAGGATCACAATTAGTGGTTTTTTTGCGGTTTTGAGGAAGGATTTTAGGTCTTTAGTGAGATTCATGGCCGGATTCTAGCATTTTTTATTGACTTTTATAAGAGTGTAAGTAGAATGCCCCTGTCACAGACAGTAGGCAACTTCGGGTTCAACCTGAAGTAGAAGACCTACCGAGACATAAATTATAGATTCACCCCATCTGGGGAATCCTTATATCTCATCTGTCTGTGCACATGATGAGATTTTTTTAACACTTAATAACATGCCAGTTACAAGACAAAAAAAAGAAGAGATGCTGAAGGAACTTATTGATAAGTTCAAAAGCGCTCAATCTGTTGTTTTTGCGCAAAATAAGGGACTTACGGTAAATGAAGTTCAAGAATTGAGAGGAAAACTTCGAGAAAAAAATGCAGATATGAAGGTTGCAAAGAAAACTTTGATGAAGATTGCTGCAAAAGAGGCTGGATATGATCAAGAAATTCCTAACGAATTCATGGATGGTGCTGTTGGAGCCGTTTTCAGTTATGACGACATTGTGGCTGGTGCGAAAGAGGTTTACGACTATGCCAAGAAGCATAAGGCACTTGCACTTCTTGGAGGACTTTTGGAAGGAAGAGTTATGAGTCTTGAAGAAGCGAACACCCTAGCAACTATCCCATCTAAGAAGGAGTTGATGGCACAACTTGTATATGTGTTGAAATCACCTATTTCAGGTTTCCATGGCGTGTTGAACAATACTATTGGAGGATTTGTTCGTGCACTTGATGCAATAGCTAAAAAATAATCATATATATTTAACCAAAATTATTATGGCTGATGATGCTAAAACAGATGATGTAAAGGAAGAAGAGACTACTGCTGACGAAGCTGTCGTTGAAGAGACAACTGAGGAAGCTCCTGCAAAGGAGGAACCTAAAGAAGAGCCAAAGGAAGAGGCTCCTGCTGCTGCAAAGACACCAGAAGTGGTGGCTGAAGTTACAGTAGAACTCGGCAAAGATGCTGAAAAGATCATAGATCTTGTTGAGAAACTTCCAGTTCTTGAGCTTGCAAACCTTGTAAAAGCTCTTGAGCAAAAATTCGGTGTATCTGCTGCTGCCCCAATGATGATGATGGCTGGTGGAGCTGCTGCTGGTGATGCTGAAGCTGACGCTTCTGGAGGGAAGAAGAACGTAGTTCTTACTGGAGCTGGTGGTAACAAAATCGCAGTTATCAAAGTAGTAAAAGAAATCACTGGTCTTGGTCTAAAAGAGGCTAAAGATCTAGTTGATGGAGCACCTAAAGCTATAAAAGAAGGTGTTGATGCTGCTGAAGCTGAAGAATTGAAGAAAAAGATTGAAGAATCTGGAGCAACTGTTGAGTTGCAATAGATTTCTCGTGTTTCTCGTGGGCTTACCCGCCCATTAGTGTTAAGATTAGACGACAGGTTGAACCTCTTCATGGGGTTCGACCTGTTTTTTTGTTCCCCGGGTCTGGGGTGGACTCGTAGCCTGGGGTGGACTCGTAGCCTGGTTTTCCCCTGCGTTCCCGAGGTGTCCCGGGTTTTCCCCGGGGAAATTTTTACAGGTTAGGATTTACAGGTTAGAGCATTTTCCCGGGGAAAAGCACGTGGCGTTCTCCGGGGAACACACAAAAACACCGGGTTTTCCCCACCTAACCCTTTACGAACAGGTTAAAATTTGATATAATATTTAGATAAATTCGAATAAAAATAAAAACAAAACGTGTTAACAGCAAAAGAACTACAAAAACCAAAAGAAAAAACTTCTTTCTTAAATAAGATAAAAGATAAACTGCCTTTTCATATTGGCAAATCTGACGAAATGGCTGAAGATGGTTCCAAGGTGGACGCTGCAGTAATTGCACCTTTCCCAGAAGAGCCAAAGAAAAATCTAGTCGGCTCACTTCTCGGTAAGATCTCGGGCAAAAAGCCTACTGAAGATAAGGCTTATTCAAGTCTTCTTGACAGTACTATCGAGTCGCAAACAAATCCTCAGGATGATCGAATCCTAGAGGAAGCGCCTGAATTTGATGAGTCTCTTCTCGAATCGATCGAGCCGCCAAAAAGCATACTTCTATATGTTTTGAAGGTTCTTTTTGCTTTCTTGGTAGCGCTTGGATTGATCGCAGTTATTTTCTTCACTAGTCAGATCACAAATAAACTGGATTTTGCGACTAATGCGTTTAATATCCCATCTGTTTTGAATCAACTTGGTGAGACAAATAATGAAGTCAAAGAATTGCAGACTGAATTGAATGTTTATAGATTTTTGCAGGGGAAATTTTATTTGAATCAAATTAGTTACTATGGAGACGAGTATCTGAGAAATTATTACATTAAGTGGAATACAACCATGTCTCAAGCAGACAAAGTTAGTGCTGTTGAGAAAATGGCTGATTTGAGACTAAAAATCGAAGATGCTTTTGGGAAAGCTGCTGAGAAATTGAGCGGCAATCTCGGAATAGTCCTTTTGGATTTGTCGATAGAGGATGAATCTGAGTTTGAGTCGATTTTTTCTGCGTTACTTACTGCATCTTTGAATGAAAAGATAGATGGATTGTCAGAAAGTGAATCATTAGATGATAAACGAAGTTACAAGCTTTACAAACAAACTATCGAGCTTGTAGGAAACTCTGGGGTGATCTCTTTGTTGGATTCGACGGATATAGCAGCACTGACTGATCATGAGATGGTTGCTTTGATAAAAGAGCTTAATATGTTGGTTGAAAATGAGTTGAGTTTGATTCAAAGAATCAAAGACGAGAGAATAAGTTGGTCGGATGTGATTAATCAAATTGAGCTTGAGACAACTTATGTTGACCAATATTTTAGCGAAGGATATTTCGATGCGTTGGGAGGAATCCAATATACAAGTTATGACTTTGATGCTTCTACAAACGAGATAATGATCACCGGTGTCACAAAGAGATACGACACTACTAACTTTACTATGATTACAAATTTAATAGATCAATTGAATGCAAGCCCTTACTTCACCGGCGTAGAAATGAGTTCGTTCACAAAGAGTGGACAGCCCGGTGAAGGATACACTTCGACCATTAGATTGAACGTTGGACTACAAGAAGAAAATCTTGAGGAGCTTGATGATCAAATTGATCCAGATGCTTTGCCTGACTTCCTGAATATTGAAACTGGCGTTTCGGTCAGTGGACCTTCGGTGAATGGGGTGAATGCTGATAACTCTAATGAATCTAATTAATAAACCATGCCAGAAAAAGAAAGTTATAAAGACGTTGTAAACAGACAAAAGAAAAGCATTACTTTCTATGCAATTTTGTGCGTGGTTTTTGGTGCTTTGATTGTCGCTTACTCGTATTTCAAATGGGTTGATTACAGTTTGTACAAGGAAGCTGTTTCTGCAAATGAGGCTAATGTTGAGATTTTGAAATCGAAAAAAATAAGTGAAACTAGTAATTATCAAAATCAGAAAGCTTCTTTTGATGAGCTGACTGACGAAATAGATTCTAGTTTGAAAGAGGTCTTCCCTGCTCAGAATAATTACACCGAGCTAACGCGATCTTTTGATCAATTTGAGAACGCGACTGACAGCAAAAATAATCCGTTTTTGATTTCAAACATTGAGTATCAAGACATCCAAACAACTGAAGATGAAGCTTACAAATATTTACCGCTTAGGATGACTATTTCGAGTTCGGAGGAGAATTTTACGAAGTTTTTGCAGTATATTGAAAAGTCTGGATCTTTTGTGGATGGAGTCCGTTTGATGGACATTGAGTCTATTCACATGAGCTTCAGTGAAAATGAAAGTAAAAGTAGCAATACAATTAATTTTTCGGTGAAGATTAATGCTTATTATCAAAATATTTAATTAAATGGCAGACGAAGGAACTCAAAATCAGACACAAGATGCGAAGGCTGCAAAGCCTGTAGCTGCACCAGCTCCGGCTGTGGCCGTGCCTGCTCCGGCTGTGGCTGTGCCTGCACAAGCTGCTCCGGTTGTCGCAAAGCCAGTGCCTGCAGCTCCGGCTGCTGCGCCGGTCGCCGCTGCTCCAACTGCTATTGTTGCAAATCCAAAACTGAAACAACTTCAAGAAACTATTATATCTGCGAATGTTCCACAGCTTGTTATGATTGCGATTAGTCTGGCTTTGGATATGAGGTCCAGCGATATTCACATGGAGCCTGAGGAAAATAAAGTTCGACTGCGTTTTAGAGTTGATGGTGTGCTTCAGCACATAGTTGAATATCCTACCAATCTGCATCCGGCTGTTGTTTCTAGAATCAAAATTATGTCGAATCTAAAGATCGATGAGCAACGAGTTCCGCAAGATGGTCGTAGTGAAGTAACTACAAAAGAAGGAAGAGAGATGGACCTCCGTGTCTCTACTATGCCGACTGTAAACGGTGAAAAAATCGTTATGCGTATTCAGGATAAGTCGAGGGACATTCCTGATCTTCCTGAGCTTGGAATCAGCGGAAGAGCTTTGAGAAATATTGAAGAAGCTCTAAAGGCACCGAATGGAATTCTCCTAAACACAGGTCCTACTGGATCCGGTAAAACAACTACACTTTATTCAGCTTTAACTAGACTGAATAACGATGGAGTAAATATACTTACTATTGAAGATCCGGTCGAAATCCAAATTGATGGTCTTAATCAAAGTCAGGTTCATCCTAGTATCAAATACACTTTTGCTTCTGGGATGAGGTCGGCTTTGAGGCAGGATCCCGACATCATAATGGTCGGGGAAATCCGTGACAAAGAGACTGGTGACACAGCTATTGAAGCTGCGTTGACAGGGCATTTGGTACTCTCTACTTTGCATACAAATAGTGCGGTTGAGACAGTTACTCGTATTTTGAATATGGGGATCGCGCCGTACTTACTTTCATCAACTTTGGAGCTCGTAATTGCACAGAGGTTGGTTAGAAAAATTTGTGAGCACTGTAAAGTCGAAGACAAAGTTGATGCTGAAACTATCGATGGAATTAAGCTTGTTTTGAGCAAAGCTAATTTGGAAGGTGAAATCGATCCTGCGTTGGTAGAAGGAATGAAATTTTATAAAGGTACTGGATGCGTGGAATGTAATAAAACTGGATATCATGGCCGAGTTGGGCTTTATGAAGTTTTGAGAGTTGATAATAAAATTAGAAAAGCTATCTTTACTCAAATGTCTACTTTGGATATCCAAGATCTTGCTCTTGAAAATGGAATGTTGACGCTTGAGCAGGATGGTATTTTGAAAGCTCTTCAGGGCAAGACAAGTCTTGAGGAAGTTTATCGTGTTTCAAAGAAGGGTGAATTTGAGGAGGCTGAAAAATCTGCGCCAGTTGTTGCGACTGAGGGCGAATCTGCCGAGACCAACGTCGAAAACCAAGATCAAAATAATTTAGATACTAATGCCGAAACAAGCTAAGGATTTCGTATTTGCTGGAAAAGAAATCTTTAAATTAGGAAAAAACAAACAAGCAAATGGACCAGGACAGTCCAGGAAAACTGGCAAGCCGCCTATTGTTTTGAATATCGATGACGATAGTGTGGTTATTAGTGAAAAAGGTAAAAAATTTCTTGGTGGTGAGAATATGTATGAGTTTGATAATAAAGGTTTTTTCTTAGCGAGATGGTCCAAGAAATTGAATAGTTATATGCTTTCGCATTCTAGTATCGACGCTGATGAGAAGGCTAACTTTTTTCATCTTTTGTCTGTTATGATTAATGCAGGAGTGTCTGTTATCAAATCGTTGAAATCACTGATGGGACAAGTTGGTCCGAAGTCACATCTTTTTATTGTTATCAAAGACCTGCAGGAAAAAATTGAGGAAGGTAAAAGTCTTTCTGAGGCTATGACTTTTCATGATGGTGAGTTTTCTGATATGGAAATTGGTATGATTGAGTCGGGAGAGGCTGCTGGACAACTGAATCAAACTTTGGATAATTTGGCTGTCGATATCGCGAGACGCCAGGACATTAAACACAAGATAAAAAGTGCGTTGATGTATCCGGCTGCGATCATTGTTCTTTTGATTGTTGTTTTGATCGTGATGATGGTTTTCATCATTCCGAAGTTGTCGCAATTGTTTGAAAGGCAAGCGGCTGAACTGCCTCTAGTCACTAGGATTGTTGTTGGGATAAGTGATTTTTTGATAGCGTATGGTGTTCACTTGTTGATTGGGCTGATCATCCTGGTCGTTTTTCTAGTGATTGGAAGTAAAAGGCCTCAGGGTAAATATATAATTGATAAAATTAAGTTGGGATTTCCGGTTTTCGGGAAATTGTTTCAGATGACTTATCTTGCTAGGTTTGCGAGATCGCTTTCGAATTTGATGAGTAGTGGTGTTCCGGTCGTGAAGACTATGGAGATCACTGCAAATTCAATTGGCAATGAAGTTTATAAAAGGAGAATAATGCTGGCTGCTGAGGATATCAAGCAAGGTATCCCTCTTGCGGAGAATCTGTCGGACAGCAAACTGTTCCCTCCTATGTTGGTTAATATGGTTGAAGTTGGTGAAAAGACTGCGCAGTTGGATCAGATTATGATAAAGGTTGCGGCTTATTATGAAGACAATGTTAGTGACACTGTGAATGGGCTCGCGAAAATCCTCGAGCCTATGATTTTGGTTTTTATCGGTGTTTCTGTGGGTGTGATTGTGGCTGCTGTGATGTTGCCAATTATGCAGTTGTCGGATGTTGCGATGTAGAGCGCGGGTGGGCCGGTGTTGGTGGGCTGTGCGAATTTTCCTTGCGGTTTTTGTCTTGAAATGTATACTTTTAGTTAAGGTTTGCGCCTTATTAATATATTTGAAATATTTTAACCTTATTTCTATGAGAAATCGGTTCAGTAAATTAGGGTTCACTCTAATTGAAATCCTGATCGTGATTACGATCATTGGAATTTTGGCAGTTGTATTCTTGCCAAGTATTATGGGTGCTCCGCTTAAGGCTAGAGAAGCCGCTAGAGCTGGAGATATAACCAATATTGCTAAAGCTGTTGACGCAGGTAGGCTAGAAGGTCTTTCTCTTACTCAAACAAATGGTTATCAGAGGTTTTGTATGGCTCCTGATTTGGCTGGTGCTCTAGGAGGATTGGATCAATTCCTATCATACTTCCCAGGAGGAACTGTTCCAGTTGATCCTACTGATTTGGCTGATTGGGATATTACTGATGCCCTGGATTGTAATGGCCAATATTTGTTTGTTATTTTCCCAAAAACTCAGTCTGCCTACACATATGGTATTTTTGCCCAAGTTGAAGGATCCGAAAATGCACTAATGAGATGTGCTGAAACAGCTCAACCCAACATGGAGATGACTCCTGACGAAGGAGGTGCTGCGCTGCCAGCTACCTGTGGAAATACGAATCCAACACGTTGTTGTTATGGAGTTAGAATTCAATAATATTTTATAACCTATGTTCATATGAAAATTTTAAAAGGTTTTACATTGATTGAGCTCTTGATTGTTATTACGATCATCGGGATTCTCGCCGTTGTTTTCCTTCCTAGTGTTCTAGGTGCTCCTGAAAAAGGTCGAGATGCCGCTCGTCAAGCTGATCTCTCAAATGTTCTTCAGGCTATTGAATCCGCTAGATTGGATGGTCCTGTTGAGTTAAATACAGCACCAAATTCTCTTGATACTAAAACCCAAGTTGGGGTAACAGGTTGTTTGAAGGATGCTGCTCTTGAATTAAAACCATTTTTGGGCGGCGTTATACCTTCTGACCCTGGTGGGGATGGTGTTGGAGCTTGTGCCGACGACTACTTGCTACTCTATGCGTTTGGCGGGGATGCAGATTTTGCTTATGCATTAGTCTCAAAGGTTGAACAGTTTGGAGTTGCAAATGTTGACTGTACGGCTCTTGCTGCTTGGACAGCCCCAGTAGATGGCACTCCTGCTACTTACTGCTACGGTGTTCGTGGGAAATAAGAGTTTTTAGTTAGATTTATTCCGCTCCTTGAGGTTCATCCTTGGGAGCGGTTTTTGTTTCTCCCCACTCGAGTCAAGTAAGGGTTTCACATCTGTCAACAGAAATCCCTGTCCAACAGGTTTAACTTGTTGTTTTTTGGGGTGTTTGTTTGGTATATTTTTAAACTGTATAGATATATTAATGTATAAGCTTTGAAGTTTTTCTCCCTCATTCAAGGAAAACAGCTTAAGAAACCTATTATTTGGGTTTTGTCCTTTTGTCTTTTGTTCACGCAGAATTTGGCGTTTTTGAGAGTGGCAAGTGCTTGGGATGGTTTTGACATTGATATTGGTGGGGAGACGGCTTTTGCTGCGAGCGATGACGATGAGGTATTTGATATTATTGCTTTAGTTGTGGAGAAGGATCTTTTGGAACAGAATATTGCGCTTGAAGGGTTGATTGCGGATTATCCTTCCGAGTTGATTGATACGGATAAGATCTCTGAGAGGATAATGAGATATGCTGAGGATGTTCAGGCCAGTTCGCCTAGAACGATCGTGAAGGTTTTGACTTATGATGAGGAGAATGACGATTTGCTTGATGTAATTACTGCTTTGGAGAATTTGTACAAGAACGGAATCGAGAATGTGACATCTAGATTGGTGGGAACTGTTTTTATTGGGCAGATCCCGCTTCCGGTTGTGAATAAGAATGGAAATCGATTTGTGTCGATGTTCCCGATGACTGATTTTGATGATAAATATTATATTTTTAATCCGTTGACCGAAACGTTTGATAAGAATGATAAGGTCGAGAATCCACAGATGGAGGTTTGGCATGGGATATTGAGGGCGCCGAGTTTTGATGGGGACAGTATTGTGAGCTTGGAGGAATTGAATGACTTGGCGAAGTTCTTTGATAAGAATCACCTCTATCATACTGGGGTTGATGAGTATGCGGAGTTTAATCGAAAAATTTTTTATGGGGATTTGGTGGATGAGGATAAGAGAATCAACGAGACGTCGTATAAGCTTTATCAAAATTATTTGGACAACATGGATGATCTGGCTTATTTGAGATTCAATAAGCATTGGGCGGAAGATATCGCTGGGACAGCGGTTGAAGATCTTGGAGGGATTTTGGAGGCATTGGGACCTTCTCAGGACGTTCTTGACCAAGAGAAAGCTGGACTGGCTGCGGCTGGGGTGACTGGGGTTAGTGAGAATCCTGGGCAAAGGTTAATGGATGCGATGCAGGGAGGGACAGACGGTAGTTCATATTTTGATCAGTTGCCGGACATTCATTCAAAACAAATCATTGAAAAATATCATGTTCCTTTCACTCAGGTTGTTTCCAAAGCGATCGCGCAATCAAATGATTTTGCTCGGTATACTTTCCGATATATGGCGGAGAATGGAGGGATTGATTCTGTGCCTGCGTTGATTGCGATGAAGGATGAATTTACCAAACAATACTTGCGGACAGCGAATGATGCTATTGAGGAAAAGGTAAATCATCTTGCGAGTGTGATTTCTGAGGACTTGCCTATTGTCTCTAATACTGAGGTTTCGGGGACGGTTGGTATAGACTCGTTAGAGTTGGCTTATTCAAATAAGTCTACGAGATGTAATGGTGCTTTTGGGTCTGGATGTGGGTCTAAGTACCCACCTTTCAAGGTTTTTGATTGGTTTTCTCTGGATCCTTTTGATTTTTTGAATGGAACAAGGGTTCTGGAAGAGAGTCCAATCTATTTCAACAACTACTACACTTCTGAAAATACGATGTATATCAATGGTGTTTCTGAGGAGAATCTCACGAGTCCGAAGCAATGCTTCCCTTATCTTGGGACGATGTACGAGGATGGTGGTGAGTATTCTGTTTTGACTCGATCTATCAGGTCGGACGATGTTTCGACTGGAGGGACAACTTATCACTTGGCCGTGAATGGAGTTGGTTTGTCACCAGCTGAAGCTCAGGACAGGATGAAGATGGGAGAGAGCTTTGATTTTGGAATGTTGATTGAGGGCAATGATGAGTATGGTTACCCAGCGTTTTACAGCAACAGTCCTATTGGTGGAGGACCAGGCTCTGTAGCTGATTTGGATGAAGGAGACATTATTCTTTCTATTGAGGATATGACTTATTGGATCAGTACTAGCATAAAACAATACAGTGGTCCTTCTATTATTCCTGACGCCTTCCAGGACAAAAATAAAGCACCTGTTATAAATAGAAAATTAGTTAAAGATTCGGACATAACCGTTACGGTTCCTATCGATGAAGTGCCAACGCCTTTGAAAGGAGAAAGTGCTTCTTGGCCTTGGCAGTCTGACAAAAAATATTTCTCTTTTGAGACTGAGGCACCTTTGATTGAATGTAAGCCATGTTCTTTTTATAAATCTTTTTTTGATGAGGAACCGCCTGAGGCCGGAGTCGCTTCTGCGATGACTCTTGGTCAGTATGAAAACGGGGACCCTGTTGTCTTGAGTCCTTTTGCTCCCGGCTTCTTCAAGATTGATGACAAATATTATTATCTCTCTTCTGAGCATGGCAATGGCGGACAAGTTTTGATTCGAAATCAAAAAGAATTGGATGATGCCGTAAATAATTTCAACTTAAATGTTCGAAACAAAAAAAGTGGAGGAAATGATGAAGGGAAAAATTATTGGGATAAATATAGTTATTTTAAAATAAGATATTTTGATTCGGATGCTGGTGATAGTGGGCAAATTCTTACGACTAGTGAGATAAAGATGGGCGATTTGTCTCCGATCTATTCACTACAAAGCAGTTCTGATGCTTACAAAAAAAACGACTTAAAAGGCTGTTTCTACAGCTCTACGATGCTTCATGACGACAGATGTTTCTCAATGCTCGCAACTTATCCCGTCCTCGACGTAGCTGGAAGTTACGAGCCTTTTAGTAGTAATGGAAGCGGACTTGTTGTCGAATACGAAGGTGGTTCTCAATACTACGATGATGAATATACTTCGTTGGCAGTCGCTGATCAGGTAACAGGTGAACTCGTTTATGAACATCAATTCCCTGCTGGGCAGAAACTGATGGTTGAGGATAGTGACAACCCCGGTCAATATGAAGATTACGAAACTCACAATGAAATGTTCCAACTTCCTTCGGGACGAGAATTCGAGGATGTGGATAATATCTACGTGGATGCTTGTTTCAACTTCTTGCCAGCTGAACTGCCAAATAAATCTAGTGGAAGTAGGTGGCATAGCTATGACTATTACACGGAAGTGATTCAAATGATGAATTCGTACATCAACAAGGAAGGGAAGAAAAATGATAACATCCCTTATGGTGCTACTGGTAGGAATGTGACTGTTGTTGATTCTACGGATATGTTTAAGCTGGGAAAGATTGTAGTTGAAAATGATGATGAGGAGGAGGTTGAAGTTGGCATCACTATCGCTACATTTGCTCAGAGGTTTGGGCTCTGGGATGGCAAGGATAATGATGGGGATGGAGTGACCGACTTCACTGTTAACACTGAGAATGAGTTGGTTTTTGATATCGATGAAGCGAAGGCTGAGTACGGTCTTGATCCTGATAATATTTATATGGTCAGTAGGTTCTTGCTTGGGCCTAGGTTTGATTCTTACAAGAATCCTTTGATTTTTGGATCGCAGCCCGAGACCCCTGAGGCTGGTGAATATTGGTATCCCCTACCTTTGGGTTCGGCTACTTTTAACCCTGCTACTGATTTGATTTTGAAAGTTAAGCCTAATATTGCTTTCACTATTCCGAGTTTGATAATCCACAATGAGCCTACTAATTTCACGATTGCCCAGCAGATGAATGCTGGATTTGTGCAGAGTTTACCGGTCGATAATCCTAGATATGTTGCTTTTGTTGATAAGCATGGAGACGTACAGGAGTTGGTTTATCCTAATTTGTTCGATGCGGCTTCGGTCACACAGTTTGGTGATGACCTGGAGGATGTCGAGGTGAATGGTGTTGCTCAGTGGAATGTTTATGTGGATCTTTTTGCGCAGAGTGTTTTGAGCATGCCTGGATCTTCAAAACTGGCTGAGGAAGCTGGAGGAAGCGTGAAGGAGTTTGTGAAGAATGAGATCTTTGATGTTTCTACAAAATCTAACGAGGAGGTTAGTGTGTTCGATAACGATGCTCATAACTTAAAAATGCTTAGTGCGGATAAAGATGTGATTAAGGATGCTCTGTATTGGAATAGTTTATCGGTCGATGATAAGCATGAGTATGTTTTGAAATATTATTTGAATCAGGATTTGGATGCTTATGTGAGTGATTCTTATGAGGGTTATGAGGCTGCTTACTTGGTTTTTGATGGTGGAACTAGTGATGAGGGTGACTTCATTGACATGGCTTTTAATCGAGCCACTGAGGAAGAAGAATATGATCCAGATGTGCCTGATGGTGATACTTTCGAGGAGATGTTCCCTGATGTGGATGAGAATGGAAATAAAAAAGATAAGGACAATTGGAAGTGGATTCCTTTTGTTCTTTGGATTACCGATGAGCTAATTCCAAAAGTTTCTGAGATATGGGATTTTGTTTCAGACGTACCAGGCCATATTGGAATTGTTCCTATTTGTGGAGATAAATGTTTTGAGGCAATTCAGGATTGCAGCGTGCTGACCAAAATCAAGATTTCTGTTGATAGAGTGTCTGCTTATAGCGATGGTGTTTCTAATATCTTGTTGACTGTCGAGGGGTTTGATCAGGATGAGAAACCTTTCAAAAATGGCGAGTATCCTGAATTGAAGATCAATATTTCTCAGGACAATTTGAACCCTGTTTTTGAGATTGAGAAGACTGATCTCCAAAAAACGTTGGACCCTCAGGGAAAGGCTTATTACAAATTATTAACTACTCCAAATCCTGGACAGGTGAAGGTTTCTGTTCAAGCTTTGTTTTCTGATGGAGTTAAGAAAAATAATACTGACATTGAGGATCTAACTAGTAATGAACTTACGTTATCAACCGCTGCTAAGAATATTGATGTTCTTGGCTCTTCTTCGGTGATGGTCGCTGGTGATGAGGAAGAGGTAGAGGTTATCGCGCAGTTGAATGGTGGTGGTGTTCTTGATCCGTTTGCTAATAATGAAGTGACTTTTGAGGTCATTGAAGGGAAGGACAGCGTAGAGTTTGTTGGAGACTATGTTGTCGATGCAAAGCAGGGTCTTGCTTATGCATACATAAAACCTACTACCAAGGCCGGAGAGGTAAAGATTATTGCTAGTGTTACCGACGGAGCTATCTATGCCGATGGCATAAAAGATTTCGCAGTAGTTCCTGCGGACCCCGCTAAAATTAAAATAAAATCTGACACGGATGTTCTGGTTGCGAATAATCAATCAAAGGCGAACGTGGCTTTTGAGCTGTATGATAAATATGACAATCAAACTTACAATGCATTCACAAAGGTCGCTGTGTTTATATTTGGAGATGCTGCGCTTGATTACGAGAAGGATCTGGATGGTTTGATACCTGGAGTACAGATGAATTTTGTCGAAGGTAGAGCGAGTATTGAGGTTTTGTCTGAAGACAAGATAGGAAGTGCTAATTTGTATGCTGTCTTACTGGATTACAAATTGAGCAACGAGCTTGCTGTTGCTGTGAAGAATAATGAACAAATTGATTTCTCTGGAACTATTGGTGCTTCTAAGAAATTTGATGTTCTTGGTGAGGCAAAGATGCAACTTGTATTAAGTCAGGGGCAGATTGATGCTGATGGCCAAGGAGCCGCTCATGTTAGTGCGGCGCTGACGTCTGCAAACGGAGAAGTGCTCAACGGTTACAATGGGCCTGTTTCATTCAATATTATGGACAGGAGTATTGCTGAGTTCAGTGAAATCGCGCCTATGTATATGGAAGACGGGGAAGCAAGAACGTACATATCTTCTACTACCAAAGCTGGTGACGTTAACATCGAAGTTAGCGCTCCGGGCTTTGCTAGTAGTTCTGTTGATTTGACTACTTTGCCTGGAGATGCGGTTCGAATTGAGCTCACATCTGAGGATGATGTGATTTTGACCGATTCTGTTACTGGAACGATCTTGCAGGCAAAACTGATGGACCAATATGACAATTTAGCGTATTTGGACCAAAAAGTTGTTGCCTTTGGGGCGAGTATCGGAACCGCTTCTATGGTTGAGTTTATTGGTGAGACTTTCGTGCAAACTGTTGAAGGCAAGGCTGATATCTCTGTTCGCTCAAGCGGTCTTTCTGGGTTTTCAAATTTGGCGGCTGCCGCGACTGATTTGGAACAAGGCAAGCTTGGTTTACAGATCAAGAAACGAATTTCTGAGAAGTTTGATTTTGATGAGATGAATCCAAAAGCACTTTATATTAATTTACTTGGTTCTGCGTTTAGTGATTTTGGCAAAGATGATTTGGCGGCTTCGTTGTTATTCAAGGGACAGTCTCAAGCCGTACTATCGACTACCGCTGATAATCAGGATTATTTGAGATCTGTGTTTGTAGATGGTTATGGGCAAATAGATTTGGTTGATAGCGAGAACGTAATAGCAGATTTGATTTTGGCTAACGATTCGTTTCCTTATCAAAAAGTTAATTTCTTTGATAGCGTGACTGGAGGACAATTGGCTGAGATGTTTGTTGTACCAAAGGATGGTTTGGACCTAGAGATCGTTGGGCCAACTGGGGATGAGAAGCTGAATCTTGAGGATGCTCTTGGCGGAGGTGGTGCGGACGGTGTTTCTGATTCGGAAGCTGCGTCTTTTGCAGATTATGAAGAAGGTATTTTGGTACAGAGAATAACTGACATCCCTACTCTGCCTATTTTGAAGTTTAATAATGATGAGAGTGAAATTTTGATTGTTGATAATGACGTGACTGTTGGTGCTGTTTCAAAGGAAGGGCGGGTTTCTGTATCAAGCAGTTTGCTAACTTACAAACTTCCTACTGAGGAAGATGTTGATCAGACTTATTTCACCTTACTTCTTTATTACAAAGGACAACCTTTGGCTCAAGTGATGTTCAAGCAGGATTTTGGCACTGATGTTCAAGTTCTTTCGTCTGAGAATGAGTTCGAGAATTTCTGGCCTGGAATTTATTTGAAATTATTTGATGATGATAGTAATTACAAATTTGTTTCAGCCTTTTCTAGGTATTCAACCTCTTTTAACAAGGGAGTTTATGTTGTTGATACAAATCAAGAGATGAATGCTTCAATGGCTCCTGGGCTGTCTTATGTGTCGCTGGAGAGCGCTGGGGAGACGGCTGGTGTCGGGTTTGGAAGTGGTTCTGGAAACAAGAACATGCTACTTTTTGCGGCTGGGAATACTGTTGGTGAATCGAATTTGTCTTATGCTGGGGAGGCTGGTGTGTTGTTGGGTGATCCAACTATTTCTATAGACAATACTGAAGATGATTTGGTTAGTGATCTTTCTTACTATACCAAGGATGTTGGTTCGCTTGTGTATTCTGGGGACAAAACGATAAGTGAATTGATTTCTTTTGATTACAATGGTGACGATCGCGAGGATTTGTTGATTGTTTATGATGATGGCAAGCTTCGATTGCTTCAAAATGAGAATAGTAATAAGCGGTTTGCTGATAAAGGAATTGTTCTGAATGTCATTAATGGAATTTTGAGTTTGTCGAAGATTGATATCAATAATGATGGCTATGATGATTTGATAATTGGAACAGATAACAGTTGTATCCAAGGTGAGCAGTGTCTTTATATTTATGAAAATAATGAAGGAAGTTTTGAGAGAAATCCTTTGGGGCTTAATACTTCTGCGAAGATTTACGAGATGTATGCGAGGGATTTGAATAATGATGATCTGCCCGACATAGCTTTGTCGGATAGTAGTGGAAATGTTTATGTCTTCTGGAATGAGGATGGAGAGATCAACCCTGCTGGAGATAAGCTCGGGAATTTCAGTATTCATGTGGACGGAATAGAAATGATTGATGATATTTTGGTTTCTTATGATGGTTTGCCTAGTGAGGCTGCTCCTTATTTTGTTGAGATGACCGTGAAGGAGAAAAATTATGATTTCTTTATTCTTGATACTCGGATTTATGTGCGTCCTGGATATTCTGGGCCACTACCTTCCCCATCGCCGGAGGAGGCTTATATAGATGAATACCAAGTTCTCGGATTCGATGATTATTTGTCTGACTTGCCCGAGACTGTCTCTTCTACTATGCAGTTCTTGTTACCTCAGTATATTCCTGCGTTGGAAGGATCAACCAAGACTGCTGTTGATCTAAATGGAGCTCCTATTGAATTGTACGACAGAATCGAACATAAAATTGTTCTTAAAAATAATACTGGTTCCAAGATTACTGGATTGAAGCTTTCGGATCTTACTCCAAGCAATCAGAAGATTTACGAGACTACGTTGAAATGTTTGGATGTAGGATGTAGTGATGATTTGGACTGGGAGTATGCAAGTCCTCTACATCGAAACAAAGTAATCTCTGGAGTTTCGGTGCCTGCAAATGGGGTTCGTACTATCTCTTTTGAGACCACTATGGAGAAGACTCCAAAGGTTTCTCTTGTTTTAGGTGATTATGAGTTGGGGGCTGAAGATTCGCATGATTTATATTTCGATATTTTGGTAAGGCCGGATGTTAATCAACCAGATGAAAATGGAGCTGAATATATTACTTATTTCAAATCCGAGGATGTGTTGGATGCCGATGGGCATGTTGAATATGAGCAAGATGATATCTCTACAAGTGTTGATGTAAATCCTCTTGAGGAAGAATTCAAGGGTTGGTCTGGGGATGAAGCCGCAAGCAAGACCAAGTCTGCTAGTAATGATGTGGCTGACGCTGTGGATGACTTTGATAGCGAATTTGGGGCTGTTGAGGACGACGCTGTGAGCTGTCAGGAAGTTACTTGTGATGAAGAAGCCCCTACTAGTATTTGTTTTGCTGATGTGGATTGTGCTGAAGCGTTGCAGGAGGCTGTGGATGATTATAATGCCAACCTAGAAGATGGTGACGTAGCGCTGACCGTTGGTAATTATTGTGATTATGAATATGATGAAGACCCTGATGATGACGATAACGAGCCTATTAAAATCAACCAAGGATCTCTTGAGTGCGTTTGTTCTGATCCCGGGATGAAAATGAATGAAAAGAATGAAGATTCCGATGAATTCGCTCAGGGTTGTTATAAGCTTCTTAATGACGCTTTGATGTCAGCTGAAGAAGCCAATATGACTTTCAATTGTGGCGATCCTGCTTCCGCAAATGATCCTGCTTGTGTCTGTATGGAGAAGAACAAAGGAAGTTTCTGCGAGTATGAGGACTCTGAAGGGACTGAGCTTTTTGCTGGGGATCCCGAGTGTTTGTGCCAGAAGTCTTTTGAACTTCCTGAGGATATGGAAGTTGATATGACTGCGTTGGGAGCTGTTGGACAAAAGGCAAAAGATATCTTCGATAGTTTCTCATTTGATACTGATTTTGATGGATTACCTAATTCGTGGGATTCTGTTCAAAATAATCTTCAGAATGTAGCTGATCTTGTTGGTGGAAGTATTAGTTTGGTAAATGATTTGGCTGCCGCTGCAACAGGTTATGTTACTAATGCTCTCAAGGCTTTGAAATGCTCTGGGGCTGGTTGTCTACCTATCCCATACAATCACGCATTTCTTGTCCCTATGGAGATATCTGGGTCTGGAGGTGTTGCTATGTTTGCTTGGGGAACACCTAATCCCCCTTTTGTCTCTTGGCTCTATCCTTCGAATTCTGTTTCTGCCGGAAGAATTTATCTATCACCTACTTTGACAATGGGAGTCGGTATGGCGTTGTGTCTTGGGCCCGTCCAGGCTGCTGCTTGTTATGTTTTTGCGCTTCCGATGGGTATGGTTCCAGGAATCAAAGAGATGTGTGCTAAGATCGATAAACTTTTCCAGAAGTTTGTTAATAAAGCTGCTGAATTAATAAATAAGGCTGTCGACAAAATTAATGAAGGGCTAGACAAAGCGACTATGGGAATTGTTTCTACTTCTGCGAGTGGAAGTGGTCAGAATAGCTCTGGAAGCGGGCATAATGGAAACTATGGTGGCTCGACGTCCCCATTGGTGTTTGATATGAAATCAAATATCAAAATCCCAGGATTCCCTTCTGTCTTCACCAATTGGATCGACAAACAAATTAATGAGATCTATAGCAAGATCCTTGGTGGACTCAATATCTATTTGATACTTCCGGATTTTGGATCACTGGTAAGTGATAGTATTGCTTCTATGAAGAACTTTGGGAATATGAAGAGTGTTCATGACTTCCTTCGATACGTCAGCAAGATTCCTTTCATTCAGATTAAGGGTGAGACTATTCAATTCAAAATACCTATTATCCAGAAAGAGCAGATTTTGAAATATGAGAGACAGGCTCTGACATTCAAGAAGAATATTGAGAATCAGATTGAAAATATTGAAGAGTTTTGGACCTGTGATGATACCGCAAAACATAAAACTATTTGTGATAAATTTATTCTTGATGCAACTAAGTTTGTGAATAGTGTTCAAAAGAATTTGGATGCTATTGAGTCTTACAAGAGAATACCTACTATGCTCCAGGAATGGAGAACTATGGAACAGAAATATGCGACTCAGCTAATTTGTTATATGGATGCGATCATGGAGCTGGTTGGTGGATATATGAAGAGACAGGCCAAGATAATCAATGATTGGATGAAAGCAATTCGTGACATGATCGAAGCTATTAAGAGCTGGAAAGCTATTTTGAAGCTGATTGTTGAATACCAAGAGAGTTGTGATGATTGTAAGAGTGAAAGGCATGGTCTGCTTGGATTGTTATTACAATTGTTTGTTGTAATTCCTGAGCCGCCTATAATTCCGTTCCCAAAAATTCCTGATATAGTTTTTGATATTTCGAAGATAAAGATGGGAGCTACCGTTCTATGGCCTGATATTACATTTGATGGTGAGCCAATTATTCTGCCTGACCTCCCTACTCTGACTCTCCCTGAGATCATTCCTGAAGTGTTTATTGAGATACCTGAGATGGATACTATTCCGGAGTTTACTTTTGATTTTGATCTTCCTGACTTGCCTCCTCTAATGCTTCCTACTCTACCTGATTTGCCAAAACCATTTACAGTGCCGACTTTGCCGAAATTGGTTGTTGATATTATCACTACTATAAAAGCAATTTTGAAGCTTCTTTGTTTGATTAAACAGGCTTTGATACCTATAAATGAAGTCACTCCTATCTCCGCGAATTTGAAGACTACAATTGAGACCCTGACAAATCCTGGAGTAACTCCTGTCTTCCCTATTTCTCTCGCGCTCGCCATCAATTGGCCAGAGATCGAGTACAAGGCTCCTGTCGAATATAGATGGACCTTGCATCAGAAATATGGAGCGAATACTGCCGCGATCTATTACGTCGTCGAGAAGGCTGCTATGTCGTGGAATTCGAAGGTTGAAGAGTATGTCGGTAAGGTTAATGAGGGAATGCAGTTTCTTGAGCAGATGGCTAATGCTGCGACAGACGTTGAGGGTCTTTATAATGCAGCAAAAGATGAACTTAGCGATGAATATAACAAAGCGAAAGATGCTATCGATAAAAAATTAAAAGAAAATGGTATCAATATGCCTGACAAACTGCCTGACTGGGTAGATGTCGAATTTGAAAGTGATGCAGACTTTACGCATTTGATTGCTTATGAAGAAGAATTCAATATGAATGATCCTAAGTGGGCTCCATACAACAAAACATTGGATGAAATAAATTATCTAGATGTTGGCAATTATGAGTATGAAGGAATGAGTGATATGGCTAATTTGAGAAATTCGATACTTGCTTATGCGAATAATGTTTCTGGTTTTGAAAATATAAATAGTTTTGATGCTTACTATACTTTGGTCGCTGAGAAGAGAAATTTGATCGCTTCATCTAGTTTGACTGAGGTTTCCCCTGCTGAGATCAGAGAGTTTGAGAGAAATTACGATCCTGTAGTTGAGATACCTTTGATTGCTGCCGCTGATACCGCCAGTGATAGAACCGATATGGAAAGGATGCTTATCGCATTACAGCAATCTTTGGATACTATGGGAGAGAATGATGCTGGAGATGTGTCTTCGGCTGGTGATGATATTTTGACTGATGATACTTTGTCTATTTTTGTGGATGATGAGAAAGAAGATGTGTTGAATTACAACCAAGAAATTAGCGATGAAACTCAATTGATGTTCATTGACGCTGATTCTGATGAGGATATGGATTTGATTTACACTCTTGGTGGAGATTTGTATTTGAAGGAGAATTATGAATTTGAACCCGAGGATCCATCTGACTATCCTGTACTTCATAATCCTGAGCCTTTGAGTTCATATAGTGATGGGGAAATGTTGTCTGTTCAAGGATATTCTGTAAGCGGAGAAAATAATGGCGTTGCATCTGTTGGATTCATCCCTTCTCTAGATCCTTCGGTTGTTGGATATGAGATCTTCGTCTATCCTTCTTTATTAAGTGATGAAGGAAGTTATCGATTCTATGCGGGGGTTGAGGCAAACGGAGTGTTTGGGGCGGTAGGAGATGTTGATGGCTTCAGTAATGCCTTCAATGCCCCTGAGCGCGATGTTTATACATCACTAAGTTCGTTCTCTCTCTCTGAAGGTGAGACCGTGTATGCGCGAAATGATACTGTTTTTGTGATAAAGAATTCGAGTGGGTTTACAGTCGTCGAAATGGAATTAGAGGAAGGAGAATTCTATACCGCAACACCATCTGTTGGTGATGCTACTATTCAGATCTTTAGTGGTGCTTTGGAAAAGATGAAGGAAGGTGAGAATCAAGATAAAACGTTGCAAGAAGGCAATGCCTTTATGATTGGAGATAGAATCATTCTTGGCGGAAGTGGAGGAGCTGATTTGAAATTTTCAAATGGTGCTTCTATGTTTTTGAGCGGTGGTGAAGAGTTTGAGATTTTGGATATCCAGGACGAGAATAATCCTGCTGTGGAACTGAGTATTGCAAATGGAAACTATTACTCTGAGATTTACTCTTTGTCTGGGGATGGTGAAAGAAGTTTTGTTTCGTCTGGGGTTGCTTTGGCTCCGAATGTTTGTTCGGACGACACGCCTCCGCTACCTGCCCTGTCTAGTACAGACAAATATATTTCTGTGATGGAAACTTTGACTTTGGATGCTAGTGCTTCATTTGATCCGGGTGGAGAAATTGAAGCTTATTACCTAGACCTTGATACTGCTGTTGATGATGATGGGGATGGTGACACTTTGAATGATGTTGATTACTGGTCAGACGATGACAATGCTACTGATGGGCCTGATGCGGATGATGTGGTTGATAACGATATGACAAATCCTCGATTCAATATTGGGCCTTATGATGAAGTTGGTGATCACCAAGTTGCTTTGAATGTTATGGATACAGCTCATCACATATCAAGTCAGATCGTAAATATCCACGTGTATGTGCCGAAAATTAATCTAGATCCTGTTTTTGTTGATGTTGGAATTGTTTCTGGTGATACCGAGCCTCCTACTGGCAATATGCTTTATAAATTAATTCGTGAACGTGCTATTCCTCGGGTTATTGATGACAAATTGAAGTTGTTTATAGATAAAGAAACTATCATTACTACTTCTGCAAATGAGGCTGGACAGTATGTTACTAGTACAGATGGAACTTATGTTATTTCTGATTTCGTTATGGATGATATTATCTTGGTTATTAATGCAGCTGGTGAAATCATAGCTGAGATTAATGAGAAGACTGGTAATTTCTATGTCTATGAAGAGAAAGGTTACACTTATGAGATCATCGAAGCGTCACCTCCAAACGAATCTACTAATGCTCAAATCATTGGTCCTGATGGAAATACTATGGCGACTCTATATTTTGTGTCTGATGGAAATATAGCTGTTGATATATATGATGAGTTTGAATTTACGAGTACGTCTGTTGAGAATTTGAGTGGAGTTGATATTAGTGATGATATTGATGAGGATGAATTTGAATTCATGTCCTTCTCTGCTACAGACCCAAATTACCCTGGAGGCGCATATTTATATTATGTTACTGAAGGCATGATCATGGCTGCGATCGATACTGCTGGGAATATTGATTTATTAGATGAAAGGATGAGTATCAAAAAGAAAGATAATCAATTTGATTTTGATCCTTTTGTGTATGAATTGTGGTTTGCTTCTGAGGCAGGAGAGAAAAGAATTGCTTCTATTTATGTTTCGCCTAAGGGCATGTTTGATAAGGTTCAGATCGTTGGTCCTGATGATGTTCCGCGCAAATTCCCAAGCGGCATTAGCCCACAATACGTGATTGATAGTTATATAAACACTGAGGATGGAGAAGAATTTGTTGGATCACCTTTTGAAGAGGTTAAGGAAGGAAATATATTAGAACCACCCATTCCAATCTATACCGATATCGCAGGCAAGTTGAAGGACTACGCTATGAGTTTGTACTACATGGGAATTATTGGTGGAGATACTCAATTGAATCCTGACATGCTTGCTACTCGTTCTGAGTTTGTGATCATGCTGCTCAAGATGCTTTGTATTGTTCCTCGTCCTGAGGCCTACAAAGGTCCTTCTCCATTTTCTGACATACCTTATAGTGAAAGTGATCTTCCTTACTATTATCCTTTCGTGAAAGAAGGATCTTTGCTTGAGCTCGTATTTGGTTATGGAGGAGAGGTTGATCCATTTACTGGAAAGACACCTTTCAAACCTGGAGAGACTATCAATCTTGCTGAGACAATTGCTGTAATATTGAGAGGTCTTGAAATGAAAGATGTTCTTGACCTATCGACTGCTGTGCCAGATGCGGATGAGGTCTGGTTCGATCCTCTTCTTGAAGCTGCCCAGAATCTTACTGCATATGCTAAGGGTGGTGTTAGTTTGAAGAGTGCTACTTTGATTACATCTGAAGAAGCTCAAGATCCAGGCAAACTTCTAACTAAAGAAGATTTGATTGAATTAACTTTCCGGGTTTTGGATGCATTTAATTGTCATGATATAGATGATGATAATGATGGTATGTCTGATTATTGTGAAGAGAAGTGGGGCATCGATGATCCAGATGCTGATGAAGATAATGATGGCTTGATAAATAGCATGGAATGTCTATATGGATCTGATCCGTTTGATCCAGATACTGATGATGGCGGACAAACTGATGGAGATGAGGTTTTGATTCACGGAACAAATCCTATTTATGCAATTGATGATTATCCAGATACTGATGGTGATGGTTTGACTGATATAGCTGAGACTACAATTTATGGCACTGATCCAAGTATGTTTGATACCGATGGTGGCGGAATTGGTGATGGAGACGAAGTTTTAGCTCAATTAGATCCATTAGATGATGGAGATGATGTTCCTAATGATGGAGATGGTGGCTCTAATGGCTCTGTGGACGGAGATTCGGATGGAGGTAATGGTACTGGCCAGATATATGAAACTGAGCCTGGAATCTATCTTGTTCCGCCTGCGTGCATCACTTGTCCATGCTTAAGTACGTTCAAATATAAATCAGATTTGAGAACTGGAGACGTTCTCTATACAATAATAGTTAATAACGACCCAATAAATCCTAAAATATATGCTAAAAGTAATGAACAACAGGTTCAATAGCTTGATAATCGTTGTAGTTTTGATTTTCCAGAGTATGGCTGGTGCTTTCGCAGCTCCTCTTACTGAAATATATGGGTATGAGAATTGTGTCCAGGGCATGACAGTCTTTATGACTGAGCAAAATGCTATTTTTCAAGGATTTTTGGATAAGCATTTCAAGAGTGATAAATTGAATTCTGCTTTGGTGGATCAGGCTGTTGATGGATACAAAGCTCTTCGGACTGAAGCATACGATGAGTTCGCGAAGTATAAGGCTGGCAACCAAAGTACTACTGATCAACTTAGCCAATTGGATGCTTGTATCCGTATAACCGAGACTATGGTCCTGCAGGCAAAAGATATGTTAAAGAATCACGTTAGGACAACAACTTTGTTTAAGACGTCGTCAATTCTATTAGATAAATATAAGTCTATTAATTCCAAGCTTGCTGATTTGAATTTTTTGATTGCCCAGATAGTCTCTGCGTTTGCAACATTCAATAACCGAATAGTTTGTTTTATCGATAACTGTTTTATGTCTGACTAATGAAAATGAAATTTAAATGGACAATTAGATTGCTGGTAACCGCATTTGCAACATATTTCATGCTCTATTCTGGGTACGTAATGTTGGCGTCTGGTGATTCTTATAAATTTGAAAGCCCAAAGATGGGGTTTGGTTTGGTGAAATATACCTATCATGTGGAGATGAGCATGTATTTCAATGAAAAGATTGAGGAGATGCTCAAGATGAAATTAGATGATCCTAATCAGCTACCGCCTTATGGGGATGAGTGTCCTCCTAATAATATAAGTAGTTATTGTGTTGCGATGGGAGCTTTGGATAGATATATGGCTTATATGGATACTTTGGATAGTGTGAAGGCAATGTTTGGTCCGTTTGATTTGGAAACAGAGCCTACTTTTATGAAATATTTGACTCTTGGTTTGACTGGTATTGGGGATACTTCTATTTCGCAAGTTTTTGGACTCTCTTCTCTTTTGAGTAGTGCTATAGAGAGGGAGAAAGACAATGCTTACGCGGTGATGGATGCGACTATTGCGGCTTACAATGAATTGCGCGTCGCTTATCCTATGCACAAAAAATATGAAGAGATTATTGATTTGCTTTATAAATATAGAAATGCGGTTCGTTGGGTCCGCAGGGATGCTATGCAACTTCCAACAAAATACACAGATGCAACAAGCATAAAAGGTTGTGAATAATTTTATGAAAACTAAAAAAGACATATTGATAGGAATTTTGGTCGGCGCTCTAGCGTTCGTTTCACTGATTGTTTTGAAACCTTTAGTTTATGAATATCAAAATCGAGCTATTGCGAAGTCTATGGAGGAAGATCCTTTCTTGAATTCTGCTATGTATAACGAGATCAACGGAAGTTCTCCTTGGTACAAGATGTATTCTGCTGATGTTGGTGAACATATTGGTGCTGTTGGTACAAATTTGAAAACCATGCTTACTGGAGGGAATCCTGGAGAAGCTAACTATCAGAACCTATACGGCATGATGCTTTGGGTTGGAGTCAAGGATCCTGAGGAGGGAGCTCTTGTAGAGATTGCTAATAGTTACAACATCACTCCCCTCGAGGCTGCCGACATCATGAATGGCGCTTTAGAGCCCATTAAACGTCTACTGCCTGGGTTGGGAAACAATATGACTCAAAGTGAGATTTTCTTCGCTGCGGAGGATTTCCGGCGTGAATTTAACGATGTGTATGAGATCTATCAATTGAAACAAGAGCTTATGTCGTCTAGTCAGTTGTCTGAAATTTTCTCAAATGGTGATCTTGATGATTCTGGTTTTGATCTTGTTGTTGATCTGTCTAAGATTGAGAAAGTTTTGTTTGATATAGATACCCCTGTGACAAGTGTTGATCTTGGTAGTGATGATGACTTTTCTGTTGATGAGCAAGGTATGACTGATACTAATTACCACGAGGAAGAACCTCTCGCCCCTGAGATCTCTCATGCATATTATGCTTTGGATCTGAATGAGGAGAGTAGCCCAGATGCTGCAGAGCTTGATGATTTTGATGCAAAGGATTTGGTTGAATACATAGAAGAGGATGTTTGTCCTGATGAAGAGACCGATCCTTTGGTTGATGCTTTGGATGATTATGATGATGAGATTGAGGAATATTTCGAGGATAATGAACCTGAACCTGGCCCTGATGTTGAAGTGGAGGTAGTAAAGAAGGAGGAGGAAAAGACTTTGGCAGAGAAGTTAATCCCCGAGGAACCTGTTGAATGGAAACGTGAGCAAGAGTGTGATGGAATTATGCTCTTCTCGTTTAGTAATGCGAAAAATCCTCTGGAGATAAAAGACTATACTGATCCTGTTGGAGCTGGCGGAAGCGCTGAAACTTCTAAGACTACCGAATCCGGCATTCCTATTGCTGATGTTGAGTTTTATATGTGCTTGGACTATTCGGAGAAATGGGAGGTTTATAAATCTTTTGTGCCTGCTGAGCCGTGTTTCTCATGTGAATTTGAGAAGATCTTGTCTTATATGAATAAAACTATTTCTTCTTCTTTATTGCCGAATAAAATAACTGGTAATTTGTTGGAGAGCTCTCTTTGTAAGAAAGGGCTTATTGATGCGTTGAGTAGTTTCAATATCAACTTCCAGACCGTCTATGCTCCTGTAGAGACTCCACCTAGCGATGATGCAATTTATGGCAAAAGTGTTTTCGAAGAATGGGGAAATTTCGTTGATAAGAATCATCCACTTCTTCTTGAAAACAAAGATGGTGAAGTGCTCGGGCATTCGATAATAGAGGAATACACTAATTCCAGGGCAACTGCGTGGGTAGAGCAGAATATTGATAGTAATGATATTTCGGATTATGTGAGTGAGATTTCGTTGATGCAGCAGCAGATGACAATGGATGCGGCAGATGAAGTAGAGCAGTATTCAATCCAATCTATCGCGCAGGATTATGCGGCTTATTCTGAGAGTATTTTGGCTGAAGTCGGACAGATGACTGAGTATTTCAAAGCTTTTTCAAACCATTTTGTGAAGATTTCCCAAGAGGAAGGTTTCTGTAAATCAATAAAAACTAAAAAGGTATGCGAATAATGAAAAAATCATTATTGATTATGTTTATTGGGGTGTTACTGACTGGTATCAACGGATCTACTTTCGTGCCTTTTGTGTCGGAGGGTTTTGCGGCTAGTGATAATTCTCATACTATAACTGAGTGTAAGCAGGGAGATTTGGAATTGGTCGCGTTCTTGAAGTCTGTTATTGGTGGTCAGGGTTATATGGAGCTGCTAAATCCAATATTAGACCTTTTCAGAAATACGTGTCAGTTGTTGGACATAATGGCTTTGGACTCTGAGCGTGATACTGTTAGGAGGGAGATACAGACCGCTTTCTTGATGTGTGATCGTGAGGACATCCCTTCTCTTGAAAGGGCATATTATGAATTGGATGCTGAACTTTATTATGTGAGGAATATTGTTAAGTTGAAATTTGGTTCCGCCATGGGTGAGCTCCTTGATACTGCGTCTATGGGGACTGTTGATATTGGAGCAAAAAAGAATATTGAGCTTGAAGACCCCGCTGTTCTTTATGTAGAGATGTCCCAGAAGTATGGAAAGTTTTTTAGCAAGTATGGATCTAATGAGTTTGATGTCACGATGGAAAGAATTATAACCAAGTATGAGTCTCGTAAATTGAAGTATGTGAACTGCGATGAAAATGGTTGGCAGAGGGTGAAAGATAAGTTTATTGAATTTATTGATAATTTGGGTGGTCTTAAAGAAGGGTTTGAAGCTATAGAGGAATCTGCTCTCGAAGGGGCTGAAGCTATCCGAGAATCTGCCGAAGATCTCAAAAAGATAGGCTCTTCTAGTTCTGGAGGATTCGTGCAAAACATTTTTGACGTAAAGGTGAATGGTTTGGATCCACAGAAGGGATTCGAGGAGATCTTGGACGGTGTTTTGGAAAACGATTCCTGGAGTAGTCGTTCTAAAACTACCGACCAGGGGACTCTTTTGAACGCTATGGGCTCTGCGAAGGAAGAATACGAGTCTACGGTTCAAAAAACGAAATTAGAAGCCCGATACGAAGCGCTTTATAAGTATAATACTGATGCTCACGTTAGAGCATTCATAAAGGCTGTAGATGAGTTTAAGTTTTATGTGATCAAGGGAATTGCCACAATCGGTCAAGTTGAAGGCTGCGTTGAGCATATGGTTGATAAACAATGTCCAAAATAAAAACAGTTGGGACAATAAAAAACTCCCCAGAAGATTTTTTCTTGAGGGGGAGTTTTTAGGGCTTTTCTAGGGCTTATATGGGCTGAAGTTTTTTAATAGATATAATTTATCTTTTTGCAAAAGTCTGAAGAAAGCTCAATCTAAATCCTTCCTTTGGTCTTACGTTTGCTTGTAGTCCGTTCGCTTGTCTCGTGTAATCACAAATAGCAGCTTTACAGTATGGACAAGCCATTTGATGACTTGATACAGATTTGCCGCATTTTAAGCAATTAATAATCATAGGAATTTTGAGTTGAGGTTGAGGTTTTGGGTGAGGACCCGGTGGCTATTTTTATAACAGTTTGAAGTATTCGTCTGCTGGTTCTTCTACTATGCGCTCTGGTGTCTTTTTTATTTCTTTTTCCTCGCCGCTTTGCGGCTCGGTTGGCGCTGACGCTTCGCTTTCAGCGCTGGTAGACACCCTATTTAAGAAATTTTCTACTTCACTCTCTTTAATTCTATACACTCTTCCGATCTTTACTCCCTTGATTCGTCCGTCTTTCAAGTATTTCAGAACTGTGAACTGGTGAACCTGGAGTAGCTTTGCTACCTGCTCGGATGTTAGGTATTGTTCCATCTCATTAAACTTAATTAAATTGGAATAAATCCTACCACATTCGAGCGAACTTGATCAATGTTTATTTAATTTGATTAAACTCTACAAAAGCGTGAGCAAATTTACCATAACTTACATAATTTTACAATACTTTTGTAAAGTTAATTTAACTTGGCTTAATTTGATTAAATTCTAGTAAAGATGATTAAACTTCATTAAAGTTTGTTAAAGGTTCCCAGGTGTACAATTGTTGTCTACCTCGGTTGTTCTTACCTGTAAACGATCGTTCGAGGCGTGTTTACAGCATCCTCTTTAACCATTGACCCGTGTACGATTCCTTTACCTTTATTATTTCTTCTGGAGTACCTGTTGCTATCACTTCACCTCCTTCATCCCCTCCTTCAGGGCCTAGATCTATAACGTAATCTACTGATTTGATTACGTCCAGGTTGTGTTCTATCGTCAGAACTGTGTTTCCCTTGTCTACAAGTTTTTGGAGAACTTTCAAGAGACGTTTAACGTCTTCGAAGTGTAGACCTACGGTTGGTTCGTCCAATATATAGAGAGTTTGACCTGTTGAGCGTTTTGCAAGCTCGGTTGAAAGTTTGATTCTTTGCGCTTCTCCACCTGATAAGGTTGGTGCTGATTGTCCTAGGCATATATACCCTAGTCCAACTTCACTTAATATTTTCAATTTAGTCTTGATTGAAGGGATGGCTGCAAAAAATTCCAAAGCCTCCTCTACCGTCATCTCGAGTACCTCTGATATGTTCTTACCTCTGTATTTAACCTCTAAGGCTTCTAGGTTGTACCTTTTACCCTTACAGGTTTCACAAGGCACATATATATCTGGAAGGAAATGCATTTCTATTTTTTTGATTCCGTCGCCTTTACAGTCCTCACATCGTCCTCCTTTCACGTTGAAACTGAAACGACCTGGTTTGTATCCTCTCAGACGTGATTCTGGAGTTTGAGAGAAGATATCCCTTATGTCTGTAAAAACTCCCGTATATGTAGCTGTGTTTGATCTAGGGGTTCTTCCTATTGGAGACTGATCAATATTAATTATTTTATCTATATGATTTATGTTTTCGATTCTTTCGTGTTTTCCTGGGTGTGTCTTTGATCCGTGAAGTTCTTTATATACGCTTTTTACCAAGATATCATTTATGAGGGTTGATTTTCCTGAGCCTGAGACTCCACTAATCCCGATGAAAGTTCCTAATGGAAGTTCAACCGATACATTTTTCAAATTGTGTTCTTCTGCGTTTACTATTTTTATATATTTTCCATTTCCTTTTCTTCTTTTTGTTGGGACTTCTATTTTCTTTTTGCCAGAGAGGTACTGTCCTGTCACTGAATTCTTGTCTTTCATTATTTTTTCTGGCGATCCTTCCGCTACTACTTCTCCTCCGTTTTTTCCGGCGCCGGGTCCTATGTCGAGGATGTGATCCGCTACCATCATCGTATCTACGTCGTGTTCGACCACAATTACTGTGTTTCCTATGTCTCTGAGCGATTTTAGCGTTTCAATGAGCTTGGCGTTGTCGTTCTGGTGCAAACCGATAGAAGGTTCGTCTAAGACGTAAATAACGCCTGAGAGCTTCGATCCAATTTGGGTTGCGAGACGAGTTCGCTGTGCTTCTCCTCCCGACAATGTATTGGCTTTTCTGTCCAGTGTGATGTACGAAAGTCCAACTCTTTCTAAGAATCCAAGACGGTTTGTGATTTCTTGTAGAATTAGTCGAGCTATTTGTTGTTCGGTTTCTGTCATCTTTAAGTTTTGGAAGAAGTTTATTGCGTCTTTTATCGATAATTCGGTTACATCTATTATTGATCTGTCGTTTATTGTGATTGAAAGTATTTCTGGTTTGAGTCTTTTTCCGTGACACATTGGACATTCCAATATACGCATGTATTCTTCTATTTTTCTTCTTATATAGTCTGAGTCTGTTTCTAGATATCTTCTTTCTAGGTTTGGGATAACTCCTTCGAATTCAGTTTCGTATTCACCTGTAAATTTACTTTTAGTGTCATGTTCTCCCATTATTACTTTGTATTTTTCTCCTGTTCCGGGTCCGTTGAGAATTAAATTGATTTGTTCTTCTGATAGTTTTTCGATCTTTTTATCCATTGAGAATCCATGCTTTCTTGCGACTGATTCTAAGATTCTGTTGTACCAAGTCAAATGAGATGTTGTTGCTGACCAAGGCATTATCGCTCCCTCTGCTAGGGTTAATTTCTTGTTTGGGATTACAAGTTCTGGGTCGATTTCTAGTTTTGTACCGAGCCCATGACATTCTGGACAGGCTCCGTGTGGATTATTGAAAGAAAAGCTTCTAGGAGAAATTTCTGGTATTGAAATACCACATTTTGCACACGCAAATTGCTCTGAATAGACTTTTTCTTTCTTGGTATCTGCGTCTTGGATAATCAATATTCCGTCTCCATACTTCAAAGCTGTTTCTACTGAGTCAGCCAATCTTGATCTGGCTGGATTTGGGAGCTGGATTTCTTCTCCTGACGAGAGCTTTTTCGTTTGTTGTCCGAGGTCTTTTACCGCTATACGATCCACAACTATTTCTATTGAGTGTTTTTTGTTTTCGTCTAGATCAAATTGTTCTGTTACTGGAGAGACTTCTCCATCTATCCTTACCCTTACGAACCCTTCTTTTCTAACTTTTTCTATAGCTTGTTCGTGACGTCCTTTTTTATCTCTTATGACAGGTGAAAGGATCAAAATCTTCGTTCCTTCTTCCATTTTTGCGATTTCTTCTGTGATTTGAGTTGGAGATTGCCTCTTTATTGCATCCCCGCATTCTGGGCAGTGTGGTGTCCCTATTTTCGCGAAAAGAAGTCTTAGGTAGTCGTATATTTCGGTGACTGTTCCTACTGTTGAACGTGGATTTCTTGAAGCTGTTTTTTGGTCTATTGAGATCGCTGGAGAGAGTCCTTCTATTGCGTCTACATCTGGTTTTTCGGTCATCTGTAGGAATTGTCTGGCGTATGTAGATAGACTTTCTACGTAGCGACGTTGGCCTTCTGCATAGATCGTGTCAAAGGCTAAAGTCGACTTACCTGAACCTGATAAACCGGTTATTACCGTAAGCTTGTCTCTAGGAATTTCGACTGTTATGTTTTTGAGGTTGTGCATTCTCGCACCCCTCACTATTATTTTATCTCTGTTCATCTTTTGTATCTTGAAATAAGTAGCCGATATTCTAGCACCTAACTGGTTATTTTGCAAGAGCTTGAGGTTTGGGGACTGCGAAGTTATGTGTTGGGGAAGTGAGTGTGTTGGAGTTTCTTGGTTGGAGTTCGGATTTAAGTAAAAGGGGTAGTTAAGTTCGGGAGTTGAGAGTTCGTTGAAGATGGCTCGAGCTTGAGAGATGCGGGTGGTCGGTTTTATGCGCGGGTGGTTATTCAGCTTCTTCTTCTTTTCTTCTTCTTGCTAGGGCTAGGCCTGCAGCCGCTAGTACTAGTGCTGCTGTTGTTCTTGCTGTTTCTCCTGGAGTCATTGGGGTTCCGTCTGGAGCAGTTGAGCAACTTTTGCCTACTTTTTGGTGATGTTCTTCTTCTACGAAGGCGTCTGGTTCTGCTGCAAAATCGTCTCCTGTATCTTCTTGTTGTGATAAGTCGGGAGTTGTGTCAGGAGTTGTTTTGTCATCTTTTTTAATTATTTCTTCCGGTTCGATTTGTTCGAACTGAGAGTCAGCGAAGAAGTCGATAAGGTTGTCGAATGTTTCTTGGATTAGATCTTTTGGTAGGTCTTCTTCGATGTCGGGGATGATCGGAATATCTGGTGGGATGATGATATCGGGCGGGGTCGTGTCGGGTGGTGGGGTTATCTCATCCGGTAGTTCAATCTCGTCTAATGGTTCTATTACGTCTTCTGGGGTTGTGTCGGGTGGTGGGGTGATCTCGTCTAGGGGGTCTATTATGTCTTCCGGAGTTGTGTCGGGTGGTGGGGTGATCTCGTCTAGGGGGTCTATTATGTCTTCCGGGTCTATGTCTGTATAGATTTCTGTGTCTACCCCTATTTCTTCCAAGACGTCGTATATATATACATCTTCGTCGTCTGTGTCTGGATTAACTGTTGGGAATACTGCGCTGTAGAGTTCAGGTGTGAAAGCCGTACAGTAAGTGTAATTGCTTGAATCCGCACCTGGGTCTGGGATTATTAGGTATGGGAAATCTGGGTTTAGTGGATTCGGCCATGGCGCTACTGAGAATGATGGCATTGATACTATGTGTAGTCGTCCTCCTATTTTTTCGAAGCTCTGGAACATTGGACTGTTTATATCTGTTGATGTTGTGGTGTGGATTTGGCCAACTGGGGAGATTACTATTATTTCTGATGGATTAACTGCGAAAGTGTATCCGCTGATTACGTGTATCTCTTGGACATAGTTACCTACTACTTCAATATATTCGAGATAGTCATCTGCGTTGTCCATCCAATCGATACCTTCTGGTAGATTTTTGTAGATATGAATTTTGTTTTCTACTGCTACGGAGAGGGTGTTGGTTGAGGGGTCGAAGTCCATGCCGGACTCTCCAATCAATGATTCACCTGAAGGAATTATTATGTCTTTTAGTACCTGGTCTGGATTGGCTGGATCTATTGCTGCAAGTTTTCTTATTGTATTTCCCTCAATATGTTTTATTAAGAAAATACCATCTTTATGCGTAGATGGCCCTGTTATAGTTATTTCACCAATTTCAATGTCTTGAACCGACCCATCTATTTCTTGGAGTTGGTAGATTTTAGAGCCAGATTTCACAAAGCCTTCTGGTGTAATAAATTGCATTCCACTCACCCCAGTCATATGAGTCAACTGGCCTATCGCTTCTCCTTTTTCGCCACCTTCTGAATATAAGAATATTTTATATACGATTGGTTGACCTTGAGCCATTAAATTTTGTTCTTTTTCAAACACAAACTGTTTCCAGATTTGTTTTCGTAAGGCGGTTGGTAATTTGCTTAAATCAATTGGCCCATTATCCACTAGCTGATCTTCGGCTGTTTCAATGTTGTTAATAACTCCTCCTGCGGGATTTGGATTGGCTGCTTTTTTTGTACACAATGCCGCATTTGTCTGGTTCCACAGACCAGCTCTTCGTTGCTCTACCTCATCTTCACCTCCTACACAACCTGACACGGCCAAGAGTACCAGTCCTAATCCTGATCCAATTTTTCCAACTTTAATTAAAACTCTTCCTACTCTATTTCGTGTGACAGCATTAATTTCCTCAGGTGAGCCTGAGTTATTTTCTGCGACTTCTATGTTTGATTCTAATTCTGGTGCCATTTATGAGAATAAAAGGATCTCATCTTATACCTTTTTTCCTTAGAATGTCAAGTCTTTGTCCTCTCCAAATATGAAGGACTTTGGATTAACTGGCGAATAGATTATGTAAAGTGGGTTTTTCTTGTCTGTTTTTATGATTGAGCTGCCGTCTGCTAGGCCTTCTATTATTAGTTTATCTCCGTCCTTTACATCAAAGGCATAGTCATCTTCGCTTAGAGCTGCTAAGTCTCCTCCTTCAGAGAATGTGTTCAAAGGATCTATCGTTGAATCCGGACATTGGTTTTCAAAGTCTTCAGTACTCATTGGTATTCCGCATTGAAGGTCTACTGGAGATCCTTCTATTGTGGCTATTCCTAATGAGAATGATCGTAGGTAATTGAGGTCGTATAGGCGGGCTGTTGCTTCGTGTGCTGGAGTTAGCGAGAGCTGTCTAACAGGTGTATAGTAGTAGTTTTCTGCGAAGTCTACGCATCCAATACAGTTCCTTGTCGAGAGGCCTCCTACAATGAGGAGTTGTTTGTCGAAGTCAAAATAATCAAGGTTTATAGGTTCTCCGTCTGGTGTGTATTGATCTGGTCCTGTGAAATTATATGATGAGAATAGTGTCCCATCTCCGTACATGAAGGCGTATATTCTTTTTACGTTTGGACCAACGTAGATGTGGCCTACTTTTGCTTGAGAGATCGCTCCTAATGGATCTGCGCTTTTGTCTCTGAGGGCTACTAATGCAAGTTTTTTGCCTGGGCTGCTTTCCAGGTCTCCCTCGATGTGAATATTACCGTTTTCTACTATTATTGTGACGTTGTCTGCTCCTGACCATGCAATTGGATTGCCTCCTTTGTTTAGTACTAGATCGTTCGTCCTGAAGTAATAGATGTATTCTTCGTTATTTGGCATTTCAAATCTATGACAAGTTGGGAAGTAACTAGTACCACATTTGGTTTTCAAGGTATTTATGCTTGAGACTGTTTCTTTTGGTCGTCTCGCAGGTAGGGTTTCGTTTGTCGTGAGTTGTTTTACTCTTTTGTATATGTAGTCTCTGACTATGTTTATGTTGATATCTCCTACTGACGAAATGTTTACTCCTTCTTGTACTGATTCTACGTCTGAACCTTGAGAGTAGTTTGTTCCTTGGATTTCCACTCCTGGGTTAAATACTCCTGAGCCAATAACACGAGGGAGGTGGTTGGAGAAGTAGGTGACTGGGTTGTAGAAGTTGAATAGATCGCCTAAAGCTATTATTGGGGTATATTCAACTGCCGTCAATATTCCTGCTCCTTGTTCAAAATAGTCCGGGAGATTGTTTTCGATGTCACGAATTAATGCATTTATCCCAATATCCATATTATTCTCCTGAGGCAACAACTTATAATAAACAATATTTTTTTTTGATGTATCCAAATAACCTGCGGACCCTTCGCTTATTAATGTTGCCATGTCGCCAAGATAAGAATTCGAATAAAGTATCTCAAATTCCGAGCTCTGATTATCTATTAAATAAAACTTAAACTCAGCAAGATTACTGTTTAGATTCACCTGTGTTTGCTGCGAATACCCATTTGAAAATGCTTCATCAACCCCCAATTTCACGCTCATTGGAGTGTTTCGGTAGAGGACGAGTTGATCTGAGTATTTGTCGTCGTCTATTGGGCCTGGGCCGATGAGGTCTGAGACAAAAAGGGCTGGTTTGAAAGGAAGGTTTATTGGGCCATAATTGCTGTCTACGGCATAATATTTCTTAAAATCGCTAACTTCTGGGTAGGATTCGTAAACTCCTGGAGTCACTTCTTTTTCGATCTGCCATGAGACCGTATGGAAAGCTAGTTTGTTTGGTTCCAGGTCATCTACACCGTCGAGTCCAATAACACCGTCTAATACATTCTCGGGAAGGGTGCTCAAATCTTCGTTCAAGACTTTTACGCCTTCGGTTGTGAGAGAGTAATTCATATCGCTTGATGGGGCGACTGATTTTATCAGGAATACCATTTGCGGATTGAGTTGTTCGCCATCGTCCGAAGTGTCAGCGCCTGGGTCTGTCTCAGGCGTGTATCCTGCAGGGATCCACTCGATGCTCGCTAGGTTCTCTTTATTTGCTGCGATTATGCCGGCCTCAACTGGCAACTCCGATGAACCCTGGGAATACATCACAACAGGTTTGCTTAGCACTCCTCCATAGACTTCTCCTTCACTCCAAAATGGGGTGTTTTCGTTGTGGAGGGCGTTGCCCGCCGGAGTATATACGTAAGTTACTTCTCCAATAACCGATTCATTTACAACCGGTGCCTGCAGACTTTTCAATGTATCTTCCCATTCCATATAGAAGCGGACGCGGTATTCACCGCTTACTATGTCTGCTTTTTCAATTGGGTTTAGATTTGCATCTTTGATATATACATAAACTTCATGATAGTCGACGCCGTCGGCTATGACTTCGTTTCCTGGAATGACTGAGTTGATTTTGACGCAGACTCCTGGAGTGAGGTCACAGTCTTCTGGTGTAGGAGTGTCTGTAAATTCGGCGGTTGGACCTTCAAAGTCAATATATCCTATTGTCGGAGACCAGGCGTAGCCATGAAAGTTTCCTAATAAGTCGATGTAAACTCCGTAGTCTGGAAAAACTACATCCGGATCGTGGTTTTCACCTGAGAAACTTATCCAACCTGTTGCTGTGTTCCAAGCCCAGCTATACTGAGTCACTAAATCGACTGAATCCGTGCCAGACATAATGTTCCCATCTGCGTCAAATCGGACTGAGTATGGATATGGTCCGCAAGCAGCTCCTATATTCAAACCATCCTCTCCACAATAAAAACTTATCCATCCCAAATTGTCTGACCAGGCCCATCCTCGCATTTCGTAGTAATCGATGTTTCCACCCGTGCTGACCGGGATCAAGTGTGCTTGTTGGTTGGCTCCAAGGGGAATAAAGTCTGTGAAATGGATCGTTCCTGAGTTTACTATTCCGTTTATTGCTGTGGATTCTGATTTGGCTGATCCTGAGATCTCAATTCTTGCGCCCTCTTCGGCGTATGCGGTCTTTGAAATCCGAGTCGCTGTCTGAGGCGCAAGTAGCACAAAAATGCCTACAAGCGCTAAGTATGATGCGAATTTTCGTATTTTTAAACCTGTTTTCATAGGTGGGAAGTTTAAGAGGGGGAAGGTGTCTTGCGGTGTGAGAGTAGTGAGAAAACCGCCTTGCTTTAGATTATAGCAGGGTTGGTGGACGGGGCAAAATGGAAGTTTTTCACTGGTTTGCTTGCAGCTCCTTAGTGGAGTTAGCAGTCCTATAATCTAAGAACGACCAAATAGACTGAGGATGAATTTAAAATAGTTTTTGTGAGGATTTATTTCGTGATTGCGTTCTCCTATAAAAAGATGACCGTAACGTTTGTGGTTTTCCTTTTTTGCAAATAGATAGGTCAATGTGATGTAGCCTCCTACCAAGAATGGGACTGTTAGGAAGGTTAGATTCATCTCAAGGAAAATGTTGAATATCGCGTGGAGTCCTACCGCGATGAGTAAGCCTTCTGAGAATTTTTCTTCGTGGAATAGGCGCTCCTTTCCAATAGACAAGATCTTGTGGAACAGAATGGTCCAATGTTTGCGATGAGCCCTGATTTCTTTCTGGAGGAATGGTTTCGCGAAGTGTGCAATGCCATAGTAGTAGCCCATGATTCCTGAAAACATTATGTGGGCGAATGTTGAGAAGAGTGATCGGAACATGAATGGAATCATCAGTTTATCCAAGCCTTCTGACACCCAAATATTATAGAAGTATAGAATGTTTTCTGTGAAGGAGAATCCAAGTGCTGCAATGATGAAGAACATTATTGCGTCATCGACCGTAAGAATGTTGTCCGAATTCCCCACTTTGAACGCTACATATTTCATAATCTCTTCTATTACACCGACTAACATGAAAGTGATTATTATGCTCAAAGGAAGTACTGTGAAGTTTGTGAAGCCTATGAAATCGTATTTGTAGTGGTCTGCTAATCTGAAGGCGTTTAGCCAGGGAAAATATTGCCAAGAGAGCTTATATAGAAGTATTGGGAATACTGAGATTGCTCCTGCTAGGAATGTCCAGGTTGAAAGCTTGCGGTTTTCTGGGCGCTTAATATAAAAAAGTATGCCCCAAATTATGGCTGGGATGAGGGCGAGTGTGATCGATCCTACAAGTTGTACTGGATTTTCCATAGGGTATAAGGTTCTAGGTTATTATAAGAGGCGCGGATTCTGGTTAACGAACCCGCGCCTTTATCTACATGTTATTCGGCGTCAAAATCTCCATTTTAACAACAGGTCCCGCAAATTCTTGAATTTAATTATCTTGTCGAGCATCTTTGATGCTTCCGCTCTTGATACTGGTTGATCTGGTGCAAATGTGTCTTCATCTATACCTGACACAATACCTAGGTTGTATGCTGTTACTATGTATGGAGCGTACCAAGCACTTGCATCTATGTCACTAAATGGCATACTTGCTACTTCGTTCAAGTCTAAGCCCGAACCTACAATGAACATCTTCAACGCCTCTGCTCTCGATACTGGGTTGTTAGGTTTGAAGGTTCCGTCACTGTATCCGTTTACTATCTTTTTGTCTTCTGCTGTTACTACATAAGGAGCATACCAATCTGATTTAGATACATCTTTGAATGACGGTATATTTCCTATTAGAAGATCAAGTTCAAAACCTTTGACAGATATTTTTGCAACCTCCGCTCTAGTGATAGGGGCATCTGGTTCGAATGTGTCGACTGTTATTCCTGAGACTATTCCTGATTCATATAATTTCTCTATATATTCTCTTGCCCAGTGGGTAGTTACGTCCTCAAAGATTGAGGCGTCTACATCAACTACTTCTGGCGCTTCAGGAGTTTCTTCTTCATCTTCTTGAGCAACTTCTTCCAGCACCTCCATGATTGTGAACTTTGTGAGGTGATATACTCCAACTTCAATATAATTTTCTCCATCTATTTCTATGAAGTCTCCGCCATCTTCTGCCATAACCCATTCGTCATTTTTTTCGTCTAGGTAGTATATTTTGAGATTGTCGTCCGTATCATATCCCGCAGGAACCGCCATTCTCAGGGTTACTGGTTTACTGAAGACTAATCCTGTTTCCGTAAGACCTATCTCGTATATTTCACCAATCAATGTTGCTCCAGCTGGTGCCGCTGTTGTTATACCTTCTACAATTTCTGGTGCTGGGATTCCTTGTGTAAGGTCGGCAGCCCCATCTAATATTGTTGTATTTTCTTCGAAGGTTACCTTTACAATTTCATCCTCAGAGATCACTGTAGTTGCTTCTGCGATCACTCCTATTTCAGAGATGTCCACTATGTCTTTTGCCGTTTCTAAGATGAATTTTGAGATAGTTTCTTCTTCTTTCTTTTGTTTCGTTGATCTTCCGCTACCTCCAGATGGAAGCACTACTCCTTGGCCTGATGGTGTTGGGGTTACTACCTCACCTGTTGGCTCTGCAACTGGTGTTACTGAGACCGATGAGCTGCCTGCAGATGAATTTGCACCTGTGTCTACAGCCAAGATCTGGAATGAGTATGCTGTGTCGTTCGTGAGGCCTGTGATCGTTGCAGAACAGGTTGCTGTACAACTAGCATGGCTTAATGTTGAGAGAACTCCTTCGGTCACGTTGGCTTCCCAGATATTGTAGTAGTCCATGTCCCCTTCTGAATTCGCAGTCCATGTCAGAGTAACTGTCGTATCTCCTGCGACTGCTGATAAGCCTGATGGGGTTGCTGGTGGAGTGTCACCTGTTGGAACGATTGGTGCGAAGGTGGTGGCATGGTTTACTTGTGCTGATAATTCGAGTGTTGCCACCCCAGCTGCCGTCAATGTAGCGGCTGCTTGGAGTGTGGTTACAGGAATTGTGCTTCCGGATGCATCTTTTGCAATTTTTGTTGTAGATTCACCGATGTATTTACCAGTTGTCACATCAAAGTATCCCAAAGCCATAGCATCCATGTCCGTATAGGTCGTTGCGTCTGCTGCGGTTAGCTCTGCTAGAGTCACTGTTTTTTTGATCGTTATTTGGCTACCAAAATTGGTGACTGGAGTGTTGTTCGAATCGTATACCGTTATGTCGAATCCGTTTCCGACTGGCTGTGTTGAGTTGGTTGCAGATACAGCGTTGTTGTCAGAGGCTGTCACCTGCATGCTTTCGTTGTTTTGGCTAAGAGCCTTTCCTGGAATTGTTATATTCAAGTTCATATTTGCATCCGCGATCGTTCCTCCATTTGTTGCATTTATTGATTGAGACTTTGGAGAGTTGACTGCAACCGTGCTAGATAGCGTCAGATTTTTCCCGGTCAGAACTCCTGTAGTATCAACTGTTAACGGACTAGATTCTGCATATCCAGGTGCAGTTGTTTTCAATGTCCAAATACCATCACCTAGGAATAAATCATATGTCCCATCTGGGTCTGTATCTGCCCATGCAAACTCGCCGTTTGCTCCTTGAGCCCATATGTGAGCTCCGCCAATTGCAACACTTGATCCGTTACGGACTGTTCCTGTCACAAGGTTCTCATAAGATGTCGCCGTGATATCTTGAATGACATTCCCGCTGCTCGCCAATGTGTATTCTTGAGATCCGTATCCGAATGCGTCTGCTGATAGTTTCAATCCTTGCGCTGCTGGGACTTTGATTGTGTATCCTCCTGCTGTGTTTGTTGACACCCCAAAATGCTGCTTGTTGGTCGGATTGAATACAGATACCCAAGCACCTATTAATGGAGCTCCTTCACTATCTCTCACATTACCTGTGACAGTTCTAAGTACTGGTATCGTGATTGTTATATTTTCTGTTCCATCTATAGTCACAATACCATCACTGAATGAGGCTCCTGTTACCGTTACGGCTTCATATGGGATACCAGGAATCCAATAGTCCAGGTAATATTGTCCATCTGGAATTTGCCCGGTTGCAGTACTTGTTCCTGCTGGAATGAATAAGTTCCTACTTGTTGGAGAGTTTGTTTTATTGAAATTTATTGACACTCCCTCACTTAGATTTGCTGGGTTTCCACCACTGTTTACTGATATATTTACGGTTCTAGGAGTAGCAACTGAGAAGTTTTGCGTTGTGTTGCTAGTGATTGACACATTACTTAGGTTCGCTATATCTCCGATTCCGTCTTTATAAGCTCCTATTTCATATGTTCCTGATGGAAGGCTGATGGTGTAGTTACCGCTGGAATCTGTCATTGTTCCTCCTCCACCACTTGGTCCCCAAGCCCATACGTTAACATTGCCGTTACTTGTCAGACCTGTGACGCTTCCGCTAAGAGTTAGTAAATCACTTGATGCTGTAAAGTTGTTACCTGTTGAACTTGCATTAGTTATTGTAATTGACTTTTGTCCAAGCCATCCGATTCCAGGAGCATCTGCTTCAACTTTCCAAGTTCCTGCCGATACGTACAGAGTATATTTACCGGTTGAGTCTGTTGATGAAAATGAGTCTCCCCAACCACCACTTTCTTTGTATGCCCATACCGGAGCGTATTGGATTGGATTTCCTGACGAATCGAATACCTTACCACTAATTACGAGCAGTCCTTCACTTGATATTTTTAGAGTAAGACTTGCCGCTGGAGTTGTAGATGTTCCAACAAGCACATCTCCGTTTGACATAACTTTGATTGTCTTCTCTTTTGAAGGTGGCATTCCTGGCAAGAAAGCTCCAACCTTGAATGTACCCTCTACAAGCGATAGTGTTGCTTGTCCATTCAAGTCCGCTTTGGCGTTGCTTCCTATATTTTCCATTGAGCTGTGAGCAAACACTTCTGCATTCGGCACTGGGTTGCCGCTTGCATCTACTACATTCACCGTCAGGCTCTTGTCTTTCGCTACAAGCTCAAACGTAGATGTATTTGTTTGTTGATCTCCGTTTACTTGCTCCTGTGTTATGAATATGTCTTGTGGTGGTGAAGACATCCATGTGAAGTCCGATTTTTGGAATGTTAAAACCGTTTTTGGCATTGCTGGATTCACTCCCACGAATGCCCCACCTGGTTGGTTGATGTAGAATTGGATTGGATTTGCTATCGGATCTGCAATGTGATTTGCGAGCTGAGATCTTGTTAGAGTTTTTACAGAAAATCCAGATTGACTTCCCACAAACACTTCAATCGAATCATCAAATCCTAGAGAGGTTATTGCGCCTAGATCCTCTGCTAGAATCCGTACGTTAAGAGTTGCTGCATTGTCCGCACTTGCTTTTGATATCAAGAAGTTTTTTGTCGTGTTTTGGGTGACCATGAGTGGTTCCATGTAATCTTGCCCCTGATATTCATTTCCTCCTGTCTCAATATATGGATCCATACCTATGTGGTATTGGCCCGTTTGCATGTTCGCGAATGTGTATACTCCGCTTATGTTGGTCGTGGTCTCTTCAAATCCAGTTGGTGTTTCAAGGAAGATGTTAACATCTGAAATTCCAGTGTTGTCAGATTCATCCTTCACCGATCCTGTAATTGTAAAATTCCCGCCTGCAACCAAGTCGTATGAATTTGCTGTTAGTACTTGAACTGGGTTCCCTGAAGGATCTTTCGTTGTGACTGTTGCGTTATAGGTTCCTGTTTCTAGGGAAGTTGTTATCCCTGCCAAGTCAAACATGAAAAATTCATTTTCCAGAGTAGCCCTTCCAAGCTTCAAGATTACTGTATTTGTAGCTGCTCTTACTGCAACACCATCGTTTGCCGCTCCTCCGGCCGTTATTCCTGTTCCTGTTGGATCAGAGCTTGCAAATTTGCCAGAGTTAATTGGGCTGTTTGGATCTAGAATCGCGCCACTAACATCAGAGGCTCCTGTGAATTTGATTTCTATCGTTGAGTTTTGTAAAAGAGCAGCAGAAAATGGTAGATCTATGTACCAGGTTGTTGATTTCCCGGTTTTCAGGTTGCTTGGATGAACGTTCGTTGGCTGTTTCCACTCTGTTGCCCAATCTATGTCACTATCTTTCATCGTTCCCATGTTGAACATTCCTTGTCCACCTTCGTAGATGTTCGCATTGAAGACTGTTCCATCCCATGAATTTGCCGATGTATCCGTAGTGTTACCCGCCGCATCCGCGACCCCTGATGCTAAGATAAAAAATCCATCTCCTGGAGTGAGAGTAAATCCTTCCGCCCTAATTACTGCCCCTCCTCCTTGTTCTTCATAATGGAGTACTTTGCCGAATTTGCTTCTCACTGTAGGCGCAGATGCGTCCGCACATGTATTAATATCCGTGAAGCCTTGTTGACTACATGTCTTGAATGTAAAGTTATTTATATCCGTAGCCTTGTCATAATTTAGAGGCTCGTTGAAGTGGATCATGAATCCGTAGTTATCCGCTTCCGCAAATACTACTTGTGGGTCAGTTGCGTCTGCGCCGCCAGTCGTAAACGTTAAAGTTCTATCATTCAAAGTATTACCTTCGTTGTCTTTTACGCCTGTTACCGTGATTGTATATTCTGTGTCTGCTGCTAAGGACATTTGGCTTAACACTATGGCTCTTTCATTTGGGTTGTACCTCACCGTCGCCATGCCTGGGTCTGAGATAAAGTACACTGAGCTAGTGGTTACTGACGTTGGATTTAGTTGTCCTGTGTAGTAAAGTTTTATTTTTTTGCTAACTGGAACCTCCACTATGTCTCCGTCTACATCATATTGGTCTATATTTGTTCCTGCCGTTGAGACCTCTGGGTTCGCCGATGAGCTTACTATGAAATTTTGTTTCCATGGGCCCATGTTTTCGTATCCAAATCCAAATGTCGCCAAGTAATCCCCATCTTCAGTTACAGGCATTCCTGCCAAATACTTTCCGTTAGCATCTTTGACATTTTTTGTCACTTTAACCATATATTCCCATCCGGCTACGAGTTTGTCGGTTGGTGTGACGTAAGCATGTTCTGAGGTTGGTGTTAGCTGGTAATTTGGGCCTATCGTTGCTGGCAGTGCTGGGCCCGCAACCCCATTTGTTACTCTATGTAATGTTATGTTCCCATTGAATGAGCTAACATCCATATTCATCCTATCGAATCCTACAGAGATTACTTGTGTATTTGACGTTGCTGGGCTGTTACTCCATGGGTCTGGATACGCTAGATAAGCCGATGGAGGGAAGTCTCCACCCTGATCAGATCCAAATTCATCTCCAAATGTAAATCCTGCGTCCCCAGTAGAGAACGAGAACTCAAATGCTCCTGCAAATCCTTCATTTAAAACATGTACTACATCGTCTTCAAAGAAGTCTGCACTACCAGCGAATGTTTGGCTTACACCGACCGTGAAGTCTGAATTGCCTGGCAATCCCGTTGGGTCGCCTTGTTCCTCTTGTGGAAAGAATGTTACTCTATAGAATGTCGTTTCACTTACACCATCTCCCCAGCCTTCTTTGAATGATTCCCATTTCCCTAGTACTGGAGTTCCAAGATCTGTGTTCATTATCGATACTATGCTGTCGCTTGCGTTGGTTAATGGGAATAGATTTTTCTCTGGATCTGGGTCTTGGTCGAAAAACAAGTCTATTGGATCCCAGATGTTTATAGTAGACCCATCTTCCGGACCGTATCCCATTATTGATAAAGATCCTATATCGTCTCCCGTACTTTCACCAACTACAAATGATGAGAAGTGCTTGGTTGCGATAGCCACATAGTCTGCCGCTGCTGACACGTCCAAATAACACGAGCTGCCTGCTGCAATATTCGTGTAGTTAGTTGGGTTCACTAGGTCTACCTGAGCCATCCCTCCTATGTAGTTTGCGCCACAGGCTTCCACCCTATATAGTCCAGAATCTAGATTTCCACGGTTTGCCATGACTTTTAATTCTGTGTAGTTCTTGAAATTTGGACTTCTTAACATAATGACGGCTGGCACACTTAGATTTACAGACCTTCCTATGCTCGAATTTATTTGCACTTCAACTCCTTCACTTATGAAAGAGTCAAATACACTTGAGAGTGGAGTTCCTGGAGTTTCAGCAAAAGTTATATTTGATAATCCATTCCAAGATTCATTTACCGTGAATGATGTGTTTCTTTTTATGAACATTGTTGCTTCTCCTCCTGGGTCTTCCAATGAGACTATTATTGGATTGTTTCCTGCGTTTAATAGAGATGGAATTATTCCTGTTGTATTTCCACCATCTACGGCTGTGTCTAGACATAGATCGCCTACACATGGAGCTAGGAGTGTTGCTGTGAGTACGTTTGATGTTACCTCTGAGCTAACACATGTTGCTTGCACCGTGTATGTTCCTGCGCCTGGGGATCCTGATATCATTGTGTTTAAACTGTTTAAAGTCACTCCCGGATCAGCTGTTGCCTCCGTCAATACGCTTTGTCCTGTTCCGGCGTATGTCGCTGTTAATGTGTAGTTGTCACCTGTACAGTTTGTAGCTTGACCGTCTATTGTTACTGTTAATGGGTAGTTAGATCTTATTTTCTGCTCTATACCTATTGGACTTTCTGCTGCTTCTAGCACGTAATTGTTTTGTGGATTTGGGAGCATCCATTTGATCGCTATTGATTCTGGGACGTCGTCATCGCCCATGGTCATTATCGCTACGTTGTTTGGATTTCCTGCAGTATACCCGGCTCCCGGAACTATTATCACCTCTATGAGTTCGTCGCCCTCTATCAATTCGTCTGTGATTGGAGTAATAGCAATTGTTTCTGTTGTTTGTCCTTCTGCTACAACTACTGATCCACTTAGTGCTTCATAATCTACTCCTGCTGTTGCCGTACTTTGTACCCCTACCAAGTAGTCAACCGTTAGGCCTCCTCCTCCTGCAGGTGCGCTTGATGTGACTGTGAATTGCCCTACTGTTCCGTCCTCGTTCGCTGGACTAGTTGCTGCTATTGTTACTTGTGGCGGTGGAGCAACGTTTGTGATTGTAAGAGTTGTTGTTTGAACTCCATCTGATGGGACTGTATATCCCTCCCCCTCTGCCACCGTGACGATTATCGTTTCGTCGCCTTCTGCTGATGCGTCTTCATTTGTATCGAAATCTATTTGTCCAGTTGGGGTTACCGAATTAAGAGTAACTGGGCTTGATGGTGAAAACGTATAGTCCACGGCTTGGGTTGCGGTTCCTGAGAGCTCGTACGCAACAGTGTAATCTACTCCTGCTTCTGGAACTAGAAAAACAAATGATAGAGTTGCATTCATAGTGCTTCCTTCTCCGGCTGGTGAGTTTGATTGTGTAACTTTTATTGCTGGGGCGTCGTCGTCCGCTATTCTTGCGGTTGCTACATTATTTGCTCCGACGGCATAGGTTGCTTCATCTTGTATTGTTATTATTAGTGTTTCTGGCCCCTCTGCTGTCGCGTCATCAACTGGGAGCACTACTATATTTGCTGTAGTTTGCCCACTTTGAATCGTCACTGTCCCTGACAAAGATTGATAGTCATCTACCGTGGTTGCAGTTCCACTCAAAGTGTATGAGACTGCTAAATCACCAACCACTGGTGTTGAAGATGTCACCGTGATGTTTGTTGGAGTGGCATCGTTGTATTCCTGAATGGTTACTGGGGTTGTATTAATTGTGATTACTGGTTCTGCAGGGACCTCATCATCGTTGATTGTGAAACTTGCTTGGCTGTTGTCACCAATCGAATACGTTTCGCTTGATGATATTGTTAATATCACTGTTTCTGGAGGTTCTAAATCTTCATCCGCTAATGTTTGTATTTGAACGGTTACCTCTGTTTGTCCGGCTGGGATTACCGCCATTGCTGCTGGCGTATAATCTACACCTCCTGTTGCACTCCCTGATGTATTCAAGAAGACTGTTAGATCTGAGCCTGTTACTAGTACGTCTGATGTTACCGTGAAGGCATCATAGAGTCCTCCCTCGCCTCCGCTTGTGGCTGCGCCTTGTGTTATTTGGACTGTATATGAAGCTGGTGGTGGTGGCACCCATCCGAAGTCCCAGCTGATATTGCTCACATCGTCTTGATACCATCTAGTGTTGTTAAAGAGGTAGTCTTGGTTTGTTATCGTTTGGTTTTGTGCTTGGTTTTGGACTCCGTTAATATTTAATGAAAGCACGGGAGTCTCATCTGAACAAATTCCCAAACCAGCTCCTAAAGTCAATCGCACCATTGATGGACCAAGATTTTGCGCAGTTTGTGGAACTACAGGGGCTCCACCGTCGTATGTTAGGGCATAATTTGCCGCAACGGTTGCCGAAGTTGGGTCTAGAGACTCACCAAAATATAAATCTAGCAGCTCGACCGCTGCCCCGTCGCAAACGCCACTCATGTACCAGGGATGTATAAACAAAGGCTTTAATCCTAGGCCACTCGCCATACTGTTTGTGTTCGGGTCGCTGATGTCTTGCACTAGAGTTTCCGTATTTCCGGTATTTGAAATAAACGCCCCTCTTACTGACGGATAGAACCTACCACCCTGATGAAGCACGGATCTATCATATAGTACATCTACACAGCCGTAGTTAGTTGCGTCTTGAGTACAATTTTGTGGAAGCGTAACGCTTTCTACGGATTGTCCCCATGGCGGACTTTCTCCATACTGGAGAGCGTAATTATTTGAATTTTCTGCCCCAGATCCATCGTAGACGGTTCCATTCTGAAAGAAGTATCTTACAAGGCGTGGAGAGAGAGAGGTGTCTGGATTTTGGTACATTCGGATTTCGGCTGCGCCTATTGCAAACACTGGTTGTGGCTCTGGCTCTCCTCCTGGATCCGACAAATAAAAGCTTCCAGTTGGATCCCCTGGGCCTGATCCTTGTCCTGACATTATCTCACCACCACCTAATGCTGTTGCTACAGCCCACATATCCACCTTCCAGTATATGAAGAAGTTGTCATTATACGTGAAGTAATCCTCTCCATCGAAAGTTCCTCCATTTGTATACGTTCCATACACATTGGGATCAGCGCCTGGAGCATCTTCCGCAAGAATGATATCGCCGACATCCCATGTGGCAGTAGCTATTGGTGGTGGTGGTCCGCCAAACACATCTTCAAACTGCCCTACATTTAGATTCGCTCCACCTACTTTTCCTCCAATACTGAGAGTTACTTGGAGCGGGTCACCAAGTGCGTCTGAAAAATAATTAGCCTCCACATCTGGCATCGTGAGAAGATACAGCGATCCGGCCGGCATATCCGCCATCGCCGAGATGTCGGTCAAAAGGTCAGGATTAGGCAAAGGCGCACTTTCGTCTCCTATTACCGCTCCCGACTGATCGTGAGTGTACGTATAGCCGTTTGCCCCCTCGTCTAATGGATTGAAGAATATTCCCAATTGATTCTGCCCAAATTCACCAGTAGACACCACTTCAAACACCACGACTGTCGGCTCTCCTTCTCCCGCAAATGCAGCCGGCATGTCAAATCCTGGAATCATCCCAAAAAGGAATGCCGCGCAAGAAATTCCCGCGATAAGTTTTTTCAGCGTTTTCATAATAAAATGAGGTTATTAATTTAACAGGTTAGAGGTATATGTATATATTAATGTGTTCTTTAATTTGGAATTATAGAGTTTAGATCAGGTTTAAACAACCTGATGGGGGGATTTAAGTTTGACAGATTTCCGATCTAAATCTTGATTTCTTGAGTTTTTGCTTTTTCAAGCGGTTTCGGAGGTTTTTCCGTTGTAGTTATTATTGTTTGGCAAGATTCTATAGCTTTCAGCAAGTGAAACTGCCTATTTTCATCTAATTCCGAAAATACGTCGTCGAGAAGTAGTACTGGATAGAATTTACGTTTGAGCTTTATATAGCTGATTTCCGCAATCTTTAGTGCGATCAAAATTGTGCGAAATTCGCCACGTGACGCGAATTCTTCGATTGGCTTCCCTTCCAGGATGAATTGGATGTCGTCTCTGTGTGGACCTACTGACGTTGTTCCGTAGCGGATGTCTTTGTCTTGTTTGAGGCGGAGTTTTTGAACGTAGAGGGATGTGTCTTGAATTTGGGTTATATATTTTATTTCCAATGTCTCTTTTTTGCCTGAGATTTTCCTGTATAGAGGTTGGAGTTTTGTGTTCAAGTATTCTATTAATTCTTTTCTTTTTTCTATAAGAAGAGTTCCCGACTCTGCAATTTTTTCGTCCCAAATTTCGAGATCATTTCTTGAGCGATTGCCGTCTTGAATTTCGTCGAGTAGAGCGTTTCTTTGTTTGAGAGTTTTCGTATATTTGGAGAGCGCTTCAAAATAATATTTGTCTGTCTGGGAAAGCAAAAGATTGAGGTATTTGCGTCGGAGACTTGGTTCAAGGTAGAGCATATTCAAATCCTTTGGATGGAATAGAACTGTTACAAATTCACCCAAATATTCTGCGTGAGTTTTCTTGACGTCGTTGATGCGGAAAGTTTTTATTTTGCGTGGGTAGGTTGAAAATCCAACTTCAAATTTGGATAGATCTTCTGGCTGAGAATCGTCTGTTTGTACTTCACCTTTTACCGTAAAAAAATCCATTCCCCATTCAATCAAATCTTCTTGATGAGCCCCACGAAAAGCCTTCCCAACTGAAAGCAAATACACTGCTTCCAATATGTTCGTTTTGCCTTTTCCATTTTCGCCTGTAATCAAAATGTTCGTTTTGGATGCGTCAAATTCCAGCTCTTTTGAAGCGTAATTACGGAACGAATTGAGTTGAAGTTTGGTTATTTTCATAGTAGGCTTGGTCCGCGGTTAATATTTATTTTGTCCTTGCCCGCTTTGGACGGGCTTTGGACGGCGCTCCGCTGCGCTTCGCACCTAATTATACAATGGCAAAAAAATCAGAACAAAAAATCGAAGTAGAAGCAATGAGACATTCATGTTCTCATGTGCTTGCGCAGGCTGTTTTGGAAATGTTCCCAGAGGCTAAACTTGCGATAGGACCTTCTATTGAAAATGGATTTTATTATGACTTCGATTTACCACGAACATTGATCCCTGAGGATTTGCCGTTGATTGAGAAAAAGATGAAACAAATTGTTAAGCAAAATCAGAAATTCATTAAGCATGCGGAACCAATTGATGAGTCAATTAAGATGCTAAAAAAAGCTGGCGAAATTTACAAAGCAGAAATGGCCTCTGACCTTCGTGAGAATGGCGAGACGGAAATTAGTTTTTATGAAAATGTAAGACCTGCTGATGAGAAGGTTATGTTTGTTGATATGTGTCGAGGCCCTCACGTTGAATCGACTGGGCGCGTTGGAGAATTCAAACTAGTTTCAATCGCTGGAGCTTATTGGAAAGGTGATGAAAAAAATAAAATGTTACAGAGAATTTATGGAGTTTGTTTTCCAACTCGTGAAGAACTTGACGAGCATCTTCGGATGGTTGAAGAGGCAAAGAAAAGAGACCATAGAAGAATTGGAAAAGATCAAGATTTATTTAGCTTTCACGATGAAGGACCTGGATTTCCATTCTTCCATCCAAAGGGCATGAGACTCAAAAATCAGATGATGGAATATTGGTTCCAAGTGCATAAAAAATACGGCTATGAGTTAGTCCAGACTCCGATAATTTTGAACGAAAATCTTTGGCATAAAAGTGGACACTGGGACAATTACAAAGAGAACATGTATTTCACAAAAATTGACGAGGTGGACTTCGCGGTGAAGCCAATGAATTGTCCGGGGCACATACTTATATATAAAAATACAGTTCACTCTTATCGCGACTTACCTTATCGATGGGCAGAGCTTGGGCTCGTTCATCGTCATGAGAAAGCTGGCGTGTTACATGGCTTGTTCCGCGTCCGCAGCTTCACCCAGGATGATGCGCATATTTTCTGTCGAGAGGATCAAATGAAAGATGAATTGAAACGTGTTATTGCTTTGTTTAAAGAGGTTTATGAACATTATGGATTTACTTATAAAGTTGAACTTTCTACTCGCCCTGACAAGTCGATCGGTTCAGATGAAGTCTGGGAAATGTCTGAAAAAGTGATGAAAGAAGTTTTGGAAGATGTTGGTGTCGAATATGAATTGAATGAGGGTGATGGAGCTTTTTATGGACCGAAATTTGATTTCCATTTGGACGATTGTTTGGGACGAACTTGGCAATGTGGAACAATACAATTAGACTTTTCAATGCCTCAAAGATTTGAGATGTCTTATGTCGGCGAGGACGGAAAAGACAAACAACCCGTAATGATTCACCGTGCCTGTTATGGCTCGCTTGAGAGATTCCTTGGCATAGTTGTTGAGAATTATGGTGGAGCTTTCCCTGCGTGGCTTGCACCTGTGCAAGTGAGGATTTTGTCAGTGAGTGATAAGTTCGAAAAATATGCGAAAGAGGTTGGTGAGAAGCTTGACGAGGCTGGTTTGCGATTTGAAATCGATGATTCTAATGAATCGCTCGGCAAGAAAATTCGAAATGCAGAATTACAAAAAATTCCTTATATGTTAGTCGTCGGAGAAAAGGAAGTTAAAGACAAAACTATTGCTGTTCGTAACTTTGCGACTAAAAAGCAGGATGATCAAAAAGTAGATGCGTTTGTGAAAAAGCTCGTGAAGGAATCGGCTGTATAGGCGATCCATGCGGTCCTTTCGTTAGTTTGCCTCGTTACCAAAATCCGTAAAGGTTTTGCTAAGATCGTCTTCTTCCGCGTACATCTTGCTTCTCATTGCTTTCTCTTCTTCAGACACATAATCTGACATTCCTGTCAGATTAAATCCGCTAATAGTAGACATCATCTTGTCTCCTCCATCTGATTTTACAACTTTTTCCAATTGTTTTCCGTAGTTCAGAATTGCATTCTCCACTTCTTTTTGTCTTTCTTTTTCTCCAGCTTCCGTGTGGATGTGCATTGTTTCTGTTAACTGAACCAATCTTTCTCCACCTGGATCACCTCTATACGCTTCTGCTATTTCGAAGAGTAGTTTTTCAAGCTGTGCTTTGTGGAAGCCTGTGTACCGACTGTCTACTACAGATGGTCTATTCCAGAAACTTGGGCCAAGACGAGCTAATGCGTCTGATTCTTTTGCATATCGTCTGTCCATAATCGAGTTGAATCTTGCAAATGATCTTACACAGTTTATAACTTTGGCTTTTTGACCAAGAGATGTAAGAGTTTTTAGGTATTGATTATATCCTGGGTATGCATTTGCATACCCCTCTGTTGTGAAATATTTCCTTTGTCCACCGGCGTTCTGACAGATATTTGTTGTCAATTCTTCATCTGCTAGCGGGATGATAAAGTGAGCGTCGTCGTGATCCATATCTTGCGCGTTTCGGAGCCCTTTGTTGTTTCGGATAATTGTTCTTTCATCTGTTAATACATTCGTCCAGATGAAATCTATTACCGATTGATTTGGTTTATTTTCCTGGCCTAATGGAGATTTAGAATCCCATCCAGCACACCATCTTTGCATATCTGCTAAACTCCATGGACTACTGGTCCCATCCGGCCTTGGCACGTCTCGACGAACCATGTAATCCATCCACGGTAATTTGTTCAGATAATCACCATTGATCGAACCAATACGGTCTAACGACATCAAGGTTTTTCCAGTAGACGGACTTTTTATACAGACTCCTTCCACCATATAATATAGCTTGGCTTCCATGTTCCCTTTTCCGGCGTCGATCATGAAGTGTATCAATCCTTCGTATTCATGTGGATCTACCCATTCACCATTTTTGTGTTTCGTAAGCAGGATTTGCATTTCTCCCACGACACTATCCGTGTTTTTTGGATCTCCTTCTAGTCGCTTACCTTTCTCCCAATATTTTTTGAATTCCGAATTATACGTACTATCATTCTCCGACATCCAACCCTGATATGTACCTTCTCCCCAGAGATAGTCGAGAGCTCCTTCCAAGTAATCGAAACCAGTTCTGTTTGTTTTTTTGTCGAGGAAATTTGGATTATCATTTGATGGGATTGGGATCACCAAACTTTGCGGAATGTATTCATTTATCTTTCTCCACATTTCAATATCGTCCCATCTCAAATGTCCTTTTTTCGCTAAAATCTGGAAACATGCTTTGAGTTGATCTTTGTTTCCTGCATTCCTAAGTGTGTCTTGGATTTGCCAGACACCCCAATCCTCCATAGCTTCCATATTCTGATTTACTTCTTCGTTTTCTGCCTGTTGTCCTATACGATTCATTTCTGTTCCATAACCCCATGGCAATCCTTTACCTACTTTTGCGAATTTGTCTTTTGAACGTCTCTGCCATCGTCTTTGATAATGCTCGTAACAAGCTTTACCTAGTCCCCAGAAATCATCTGCAGCTAGGAACGTAGTTCTCCTCCAGAGACCACTCAGATATCCGATTTGTGTTACTTGAGCTTCACCAGCTGATCCCGTCTCATTAAAATTAAGGGCTTCTTGTCTGTAGTGACGATGACCTTGCTTGGCGTCCTTGACTGCTTTTTTCTTTTCTTCATTTTCTTTATTTAAGATCTCTTTTTGTTTGTCCGAGATGTTTGGATTTTCTATTGCCTCATCTTCTGGCATTTCTCCGCCTGGAATTGCAGGTTCACCTGTTAGTGGGTTTTGAAGAAGGTTCTTGCGTTGGTCCTGCATTAGGCGTTTGCCTGGAATGTTTTCTCTTACGATATGACGTTTTGCTGGGTCTAAAAATCGCTCTTGGAATATTGGCGTTTTCTTGAATGCGTCGAGTTGGCCTGCAGTCAAAGCCCCAACGCCACCTGCGAAAAGTTTGTCTCCGTGAGTTTCGAGTAGGTCTGCCATTGTGCCATCCATTTTTAGCCATCGGAGTTCTCCATCTGTTTTTGGGCCTTTGCTGTACCAGAATGGCGTGTCTTCGGTTGATAGATTAGAAAGGTCAACATCGTCTCCTATAGGCACCATATCTCTGCGAGTTAGCATGCTATAGAAGGCGCCTAGTGGTAGATGTCTAGCTGTTTGGTCTATTTGTATTGAAGAAGATTCTGGCACCTCCCTTCTTGATCTATATATTGGCGGGGGAGATTGATCGCTGATGTTAAAAGTCACTATTCCCTTATCTACAGATTTTATTTCCACCAAGTCGTACGTGTGTGGATCACCAGACGTTGATTCTGCCATGAAGACCGCTCCTCCTTGTACCTTCATGGACATGCCTGTTTGCTCTTCATACATTTGTTCAACTTGCTTTGGATCAGTGATTTCTTCGATAACATCATCAGTTGCTACCCATGCCAAGAAGTCTCTTTGTGACATTACGTCAGTACGTTTTTTTCCAGCCTCGTCTTCTCTTTCTACTGTGATTTTCAATGCCCCTTTGTATCTTTTTCCTTTCCTCCAAGATTGGGTTGCTTCGTAGTCTGCCTTTGCTTCCGGCTCGTCGTCATCAATCTTTTGTGGGATGTATTGTATATTAGTTATTTTTGCTTTTCTTCTTGTGAATTTCACCTGACCATTTTCGTTTTTCACGAATTCTGCGGTCTGATCTGTTTCGGGATCTAACTCATCTTGTTCTGCTCTTTGAGCCAAGCTTTTTCGTTGTGCGTCTTTGTATGTAACTGTTATTTGTCGTGGATATACGTTGAGACCATCCTGGGTTTCAACCAATTTGATTCCAGCTTTTTGTTGGATATTGTCGATGTGATTTGCCATTTCTATACAAAGAGCTTGCCATTGGTTAATCTTGATCGCTTGATCGAGATATTCTTTTCTTGTTGCTTTGTTTTTTCGTTCATAATCCACTGCTTGCAATGAAGCTGCCTTGATACTTTCAACCATTTCTGGTTCTAGTAGTTGAGCGTCTAATTCATATTTGTCTTGGATTTTTTGGACATTTCGTGTAACTGCTCCATCTTCGAAATCTCTATCGTTATCAGCTGCATCGAAGACTTCTTCGTCCACAGCTCTTTTGACTTCGATTTCTAGCGCTGTTTTGATTAACCCATTTGGGATTTCTTGTTTAGCTGCTTTGAGGAGAGCTTCTTTTGCTTGTACTCCTTCTTTTGCTTTCAAGAATCTTGCGTGAAGGGTCTCGTCTTCTTTTAATGTGACTGGGCCTTCTTCATATTGGTGAGCGCGTCTTTGTGCGTTGAAAGATTGCAGAGCTTTTTGGAGAGCTTCGTTTTTGCTCGCTTTTGCTATTACTTCTGCAGTTCTTTTTAATAGGTCGTAATCTCCTACAAGTTGTTCTATCACTTTTTCTACGTATGCAGGATCGCTCTCTATTTTTTGTTGAAGTGCGTCTTTTGAAGTTGCCAGTTGGCTTGATTTTTCGACTATGTCTTCAAGCTTGTTGAGGCGTTTCGTTGATTCTTCGAGATAGCTCGTTAATGCTCTGACTTTTTCTGCGTATTTTTCTTGTTCTGGTGGTGGCGGAAGAATTCCAAGATCAGTTGTTTTCACAACTTCTTTTGTTTCTGCTTTAACTGTTGTGTCTGGACCTTTATCTAGCAGTCTAACCATTGCACTTGTTTGGTTGGTTAGGTCTTCTGGTCTCAAGTTTTGTAGTTTTATTTCTTTGATTTTTTCCAGGAATGTTTTTTCTCCTTGTAGTGTTTTTTGTCTGATGAAAGCAAGTGCTCTGTCGCGGATTTCATCGTCTTTGTCGTCCATCAATTCTAGAATCAAAGGGATTTTCTCTCCGAAATTTGCGAAAGATCCTTCGGATATGTGTTGGATTACTTTTTTATAATCGTCTTTGTCCCATTTGTTGCCTTCTTTGAATTGTTCGTACACAGATACTAGGGCTTCTTTTTTGAGAGTTCCTGATGTTTTGTATTTCGAGAAAATTCGGCCGATCCTTCCTTCTTGGCGAGATTTGTTATTCTCAAACCATTCTAGGATATATCTCTGCCCTCCAAACGCTTCCATTCTTTGTTCTTCTTTTTTCCTTGCCCTGGCTTCATGAAAAGTTTCTAGAGATCTTCTGTCTTCTAGCTCCTGCATTTGCGCTATCTTTATGTTGCTAGATTTCTCGGGCATTTAGAGATTCAGGGTTAGGTTGATGTGGTCGTGGTTCCGCCGGTGGCTGGTGGTGTCGTGTCTGGTAAGTCCCAGTTTGCTTTGATCCATTCTGTGGCTGCTTTTTTTCTCGCTGCTTTTTCTTCTGCGGTTCCATCGTATGATTTGTCTATTTGTGCTGTGATCATTTTTGTTGCTCCCTCTTTGTCTACCTTAAGTGGCGTTAACTTTCTCTTCATCGCACCTAAGTCAGCTTCAAAATTTGCTCCATTATCCCTTTCTCTAGTTGCTGTAGTTACGACTAGTTCGTGTGCTTCATCTACTATTTTTTTCTTCTTCTCTACGTCTGTTTCATCTGTTTTGATTGCAGTTTCAACATTTTGATACTCCGGTGTTTTTCTGAGCGTTTCTTTCTCTTTTTCTGCTTTTGCTTTTTCAGCCTTTTCTTCTTTTTCTATTTGCTCTGGGGTCTTTCCCGCATCGGCTTTTTTAGCCGCTTCTGCTTTATCACGTCTAGCTTTAATTAAATTTCTTAAAGATCCGTTTTTCTCCCATGATGACTCATCACCTTTCTCTATTGCCTGTACTAATTCTTCTGCCCATTTTTCCGTCCTTGCTTTGTCTTTCAATTCTCCCATGGTTTTCGCATCAGTTTTAAGTGCTTTTACTCTTTCATAGGTATCTTTGCTTTTTAGATCACTATCACTCATTTCTCCCAAAACATTCCCTAATTCATCTGCTCCCATTCCCTTAGTGATAGCAGCAGCACCTCTTGGAATATTCATTTTGAATACTTTTTCCGCTTTTTGTCTAGCTTGATTTTCTAGCATACTTGAGGCACCGCCAATCACTTGTGATATTCCTGATATACTCAAGCGGTCAGGCTCAGATCCTTCTTGTGTCTCAACAGGCACCCAAGGTGTGTATTTGATTGGTGCTGTAGCGATGAATTTTCCGAAGTCTTGAAGTTTGCCTTGGACTACTTTCGTCATACCACTTGCTATAGTGCTGTCTGCTGCTGTGAATACTCCCAGCCACACCACAGCGACTGTTGCTAGACTTATCATCAATCCCTGAAGAGTTTCTAGTCCAGGTATTGGGATAGATGGGATTAGTGCTCCTGACAAAGCAGAGCCTTCAACCATTGTGCTCTTTACTGCATTTAGCATTATCCAACCTACTGTCATAGATAGGGCAATCGGGATTGGTGCTATTGCGTGAGCAACAAATTTTCCTATTAGTGGCTCTACGCTGCTTAATTTCTCTTTTGCGATTGGGACTGTCAGTATTAGAGCCATAACTGGCGATATCGCTATTCCAAGCCATAAGACTACTAGACGTGCTAGTAATACGATGAAGAGAACAGCGAATGAAACTACATATACTACATATAATAGCAGAGAGAATATTGCGTTTACAGCCAGTGATTCGTACTTATTACTACCCATTGAGCCTGAGGAAACTTTGTCAGAGAAGATTACCTCTCCCATATTTATAGCCATCGCTAGTGCAGCATTGTTTGAAGAGTATTTTTCAAAGAATTGTTTACCGTAACTAGTGAATATATAATTGTCGTCAACGTCTACATCTTTTTCACATAGTGCGAATGGTTTCAGCTCCTCAAGTCTCTGATTCCAGTTTGCTTTCTGTGTCCCATCAAATTTTTCTGCTACAGCTTTTATTTGTTTTGTATCTGTCAGCATAGGCATTTGAAATTCTTGCGCTACTTTTTGTAGGATTAGGTCATCTACTGAAGCACCTACATTTCCCTCATGTTCTGCAATCGAGTAAACCTGTTCGCAGAAGGCCTTTGTTCTTTCTTTGTCTCTCTGATTTGATTCATCCTGCCCTGGCTGTTTCCCCTCCATCGATTCAATCTGTGTCGGTATTGCGAATATTGAAGTCGTAAAAACATTCACCACATCCAAGAAAACTTTAATTACAATGAATGAGAAATTGACCGCTATAATTCCTGCAATTAGTTTTGGTAGCATTGTTTTGATCGAATAATTGCTCTGCTCACCACTGATACCGAGTACGCTATATAGAGCAAGCCCAACAAGTCCGAGCACAAAGACTATATTTACTATATTCCTTATTGGAACCCATATGTTGTACAGTCTGTCTTCCATCCCGGCCCCGAATAATATATCTGTTTTTAATAGATCGCCTATTAGGAATAAGATTGGCCAGAGGAGTTTATTTAGAAGTTTTTCTAATGTTACTATTAACGATAGAAATTTTTCGATTGTTTGTTGTGCCGTTAACGATTCTCCCACCTCACCTCCTGCGGCTGGACACATAGCCTCCTGGTCTGCCAGATGATACAGGTTTGGGTTCCCATCACAGGCTTTGAGATCAGGAGTCTGTGTTAAACATGGCTCATTTGTAGGGGCTCCTACTAGTCGTACTGTGCCAGTTGGACACTTTCCATCAGCACCCAACCCTACAAAACCCCCAGCAGCAAAAACTGACTGCATTGGACCCATGATCGAAGTAATCGCTATATAAGTGAGTAAGACTAGAGCTATTTTTTTGAATGTTTTTTTCATATTTAAACTATGTCAGTGATTACTAATATTCCTGGGATTGATATTCCCGCAAATCCTGCTGCTGCTGCTAATATCTTCCCGCCATGACCTTTCTTCTTCTGTGCTTGGTCTGATTGATCTACGGCTTGTGTGTCTTTTTTTGTTTTTTGTTGTGGAGCAGCTTCTTGTTCTTGAGCTTGAGGGCCTTCTTTTTCCTCTTTTTTGATCTGTTTTTCAGTCTTTCTTCCTTGCCTACTTCCGTCCATGTTTTCTTGCATATTTGATATGTAGTTTGGCATACGAAGATTCATACCTTCTTCTGTTCCTTGTTTGAATATTGGTTGGTTTTCGCTAACTACTCTTCTTGGAGCGATCACTCTTGGTTGTTGTTGTTGTGTTTGTTGTTGTGGTGGTAGAAAGTTCATCTCTTGGTCTTTGTTTTCGTCTTTATTTTCGTCTTTTTCTCCCACTTCTTTTGACTCTTGGACTTTTTCTCGTGGAATAGGAGAAATACCTCCAAAATCTTGTATTTCCTCGTCTTGTGGTTGTGTTTGATCTTGTGTTTGATTCTGTGGGACACGAGTTGTTGTTGGAAGATATGTGTCACTCAACGTTACCTCGGCCTTTATATTTACTTTGGATTGGCCTGTGAATTCCAGGATGTCTTCGCTTGAAGCTCCGATGAAAATTCCGAGACCTCCTTGTGAAGCGTCTACTTTAAACATTTTGCCATTTTCATCTCTGAATCCGATCTTTTCTGGCATATTTGGATCTATAAATATTTGGAGTGTTTGGCCCGTAGGATCATTTGGGTTTCTTACTTTTCCGACGATCATTGTGCCTTTTTTATTTAATTTTAATGGCTCAACTATTTCTAGATTGCCTGCTTCTTTCATTAATTTTGTTGTCTTTTCCATCGTTGTTTTCGCTGGAGGCGGAGTTGTGTCTGCCCCAGACTTTATGGTCAAAAAATCCGCTAACTTGTGGAAGATAGTGACTTGCTCTTGGTTGTATCCTCCATCTTCATTCGGGAGATATAGATACGCTTTTCCGTCTCCAAAATCTTTGCTCATCTGGGGAAAAAGCACCTTAATTATCTCGTCATGCTGTGGATATTGTTTCAAATGTTTTTTGAATATATCTGTGTCTTTAAAAGCTGTCATATTCTCTTCTCTCAGTTCAAAAAAGTCGTAAAAAGATTTCTCAGAGGCGTTTACTTCTCTGTACAAATCTTCTAGGAACGGAACTAATCTATTGTATTTGTTTTGCATTTGTTTTTATTTTTAGCTGAGAGTTTGATCAGCTTCTATAAGCATTGTTTTGTAACTTCTTGATGAATTTATTGATAGATCTTTGAATACTGACATGAACGCACCCAATTCTACGGTAGCCATAGTTCCTGATTTTTCGACTATCTCTTCTAGTTTCTTAGATGGTTTTTTACTGTCTTCTGTTTGAACTTCGTTCTTTTTGCAGAATTCTAAGAATGTATTTATGTTTGGTAATTGACCAAGGAAACCTGCTTTGTTTTGGGTTTCGTTTTGATATCTGATTAAAAGGTCTGTTCCTCCCTTGTTGAAAAATGATCCCCAATCTTCATTTGATGTCAGCATTTCTCTCATAAGGGTCATTCCTTTTACTTTCTTGATCCTTTCTCTTTTTTCTTTACCCATAGCTATATCCGCCAGTCTTTCTCCTTTCTTTGTTTTATGTAGGTATGTGAGTAGGCCTACCGAACCTAATATGTATGGATTTTTTAGTAATTTAGATGGGTTATCTAGGATCACTTTTCTGTTTGCTACTAGATTTGCGACGATAGTCATAACGGCACATATATTACCTATAAATCGTCCCGTTCCTTTGAATGTCATTGCTTCAAGGGCTCTGTTGCCTGATGCGTTCAGCCTCAGGCTTCTTGCACGTTGCGCCATCTGTTGCTGAGAGTTGTATCTCAATTCGTATACTCTTTGATAGTAGTGGAAATTGCCTAATTCTTTGTCTACTTTGTCAGCTATTTGTGGGTGTTTTTGTTTTGCGTGTTCAAAAAGTAGTTTCATTTCAGATGGATCAAAACATCCAAATGTATTCCCTTTATCAATCATCCATATTGCCTTGTCTGGATTTTTATCTATAAATTGCAAAGCAAATTCTTTTCTGACTCCCCTGTTTGCCAACGCGAGTGTGAAAAATCCAAATTGTGCCATTTGTGGATCAAGTAAAGTTTCTTCTATGATTTCTGCGTGAGTTTTGTTCAATTTTGGTACTTTTCCGTGTCTTAATTCTCTTAGTTTGATGAAGTCATCAAATATTGTTATGAGTGGTTTTGCTTTTTCCTCCTTCATCATGTCCTTGAAGAAAACTGAATAGACTTCCATTTTTGCTAGAGATTCTCTTGTTAGCCTATAGTCTTCTTTTGACATATTTTCCAAAAATCCAATCGCGTTGTTTTTTCCTATCGTCATGTCTTCTTTGAGTTCATCCCTCAAAGCTTGAAGTGCTTTTATTTTTTCTTGTGGGCTCATATTTGAGTTCTCTATTTCTTTTCTTTTTTGGGCAAATTGATCCCAGGTTTCATTTAGGTTTTCTTTGATCCTTCCCACTGTTTGACCTAGAGTGAATCTGTAATTTTTCCCTATATCACCTGTTCTCTTGTCTTTGACTGTTTTATCTACTTCTCTCGTAGGTTTTCTCCAAAAACTTTCCGATTGTTTAGCCAGTTCTTTCTTTTGACCTGCTAAACTAATCTCATCTGTCATTTCTGCAAGATTTTGAGCTTCTATTTCTTCTGGTGTTTGATCAGGTGCATTTGCCATTTTATAGTCTTAATAGTTTAGATAAATTGTCTACAAAGCCTGGTTCCTTCCCTTCTAGTTCTGGAAGTCTTTGAGATAGGAATTCATATACTTCTGTTGGATCTTGTTTTCCGAGTTGGATCTCAATTTCCTCGAGTAATTCGTTGTATACTTTTATGTTCAATGATTGATGAAATGGTGGATTGTATACGATCCAAAATGCTTTTATTCTGTTGTATTGATAGATCTTGTTTCCGACTTTTATTCCTAAGTCTGACAAAATTACTTTCACATTTTTTGGGTGTGGTCTGTCTGCTATCAGGTAAACTGCACCAAATGCTACTAACGCTAATCCGAAGGACCATGAATCAAGTAAATATGCCGCTAGCCCTCCTGCAAAGAAGATAAACATGAAAATCGCATACCATAACCATCCTCGTTTGATTTTGACGAATGCTGGTGCACTCCAGGTTAATTTCCCTCTGTCATATACTGTTTCTTGAGGGGTTTCACTGAGACGCTTTGATTCTCTTTTCAAAGCTTTTTGCAGAGTTTTTTCTGCTTTTTTTGCTTTTCTCAAGTTTCTTTTGTTTTTGATTTTTTTGATCATATATTTTTTGTTTTTTATCCTATCATTATATCATTTTTCGGTGTTTTTATCAAAACAAAAACCCTAAAGGATTAGGGTTCTTGTGTTTTTTTCAATTCTTTTTCGTGAGAAAAACCTTTTTTCTACTTAACGTATGGTATCAAAGCCATTTCTCTAGCTCTTTTAATGGCGTTTGATGCCATTTTTTGGTGTTTGATACAATTTCCGCTGTAGTATTTTGGAACTATTTTCCCAAATTTAGTTAGAAATCGTGAGATTGAAGCTACATTTTTGTAGTCAACGAATTTCACTTTTTCTTGGCAGAATCTGCATCGTCTTCCTTTATATGTTGGCATTATTGTGTAAATTAAAAGATATTTTCTTCAGCTCCAGAATCTTCTGGTACAGGTTCGTCTGTATCCATTGCTTCTACAGGAGCGATTTCTGCGAAATCTGTGTCGTCTTCACCACCGTCTCCTTGTGGTCTTTTGTCTAACATAACCATGTCTTGAATGATGATTTCTGTTTTGAATTTCTTCACACCATCTTCTGTATCCCAGCTTCTAGTTTTCAAGTATCCTTCGACGTAAACTAGTTTGCTTTTTTTAAGGTATTTTTCGCAAATTTCAGCAAGTTTTGCCCAAGCAACACACTCGTGGAATTCTGCAGATTGTTTTCTATCTCCTTCTTTTGTTGCCCATTCTCTATTCGTAGCAATTCCAAAAGTGGTAACTTTTTGGCCGTTTGGTGTTTCTCTCATTTCTGGGTCTCTTGTTAGGTTCCCAATGAGGATAACCTTGTTGATTGATCTCATTTTTTATTGGTTATAGAGATATATCTGGATCGTCGATAATCGATCTTAGTTTGGCGTCAACATCATCTAGTTCTTTCCTGTCTGCAATTTTAATTTCTTCTTTTTTCTTTTCCTCTTCTGGTTCTGGTTCAGCTGGAGCCTCTGGTTCAGCAGGTTTGTCGTCGGCTTTCTCCTCCTCCGGCGCTTCGCTTTGCTGCGCGCCTGCTGGAGATTCCTCCTCTTCTACCTCTGGTTCTGGTTCAACTTGAGTTTCTGGCTCGTCTTCTACTTCTGGTTCAGGTGCGGGCTCTTCAGCTGGTTCAGCTGATTCAGATGGAGCCTCTGGTTCAGCAGGTTTGTCGTCGGCTTTCTCCTCCTCCGGCGCTTCGCTTTGCTGCGCGCCTGCTGGAACTGGCTTTGGCTTATCTTCTTCTTTCGCCTGTTCAGCATTTTCTTTTTCTACTTTGTATTGATCTGCTTCTTGTTCAAGTTTCTCTAGAGTTGTAATTTCGTAATATTTTGGTGTTTTCAGGATCATATATCTGAGAAGATCTTGCTCTAGCGCTAATTCACCTTTTAACTCTTGGATTTTTTCTGGATCTATATTGAAATTCAATACTACATAGAATCCTCTTTCCTGTTTCTTGATCGTGTATGCCAATGTACGAATTCCCCAAATATCCTCGTGGGTTATTTTCCCTTCGAGGTCTTTTATGAACTTTTTGATTTTTTCAAGTTGTTTACTGGTGTTTTCTTCCCCGAGTTCAGGGTGAATTATTACCATTAATTCGTATAGCAGAAGATTTTCTTCAGTCATGTTTCCGTGGGTTAGGTTATTTTCCTAAGCTCTAACCATATAAAATTAGAGCAGAATTTAGCGGGAGAAACCTAACAGATATTTATATAGTTGGCAATGTTTTTGTGCACTAATTTGCCCCCGCCGTCAAGTATAATTTTTATTATCAGTTTATTGCGATGTTTATTTTCGAGGTCTATTTATGCGCTGACTACAGGTTGTAAACCCCATTTGGCATTGACATTTTAATAATTTTAGACCACAATCCTCTCCGACTGTCAATTTTCGGATTTTGAGGTCTGTTGAATAAAGTAGGTATAATTTCAAAGTATGACTACGGAAACAAATGTGTACCATATAGAACAAGTGAACAAACTCGCTCAAAAAGAGCGCCATATGAAGGTTTTTACGCCTTGGTTTGTATTCAAGAAGTGGATTTTAAGGCTTATGGGACTTATGCGTACTCCTGTTAATTACGTTAAATCCTTGGGACTTTTTGACTTCAATATCTTACCAGTAGTACCCCACAAGAGACTTATGTCTCAAATCAGCATCTTCGCAGGGGTTCTTTTTATACTTAGTGGAATTTCGCCTATTTCGAGCTTTTCTACTGTTTCTATGAGTTATGCGAGTGATTATATCAATACTTATTCTCTACCTGGAGACGTGTTAATCGCTGATACTGATGGTTATTTGATGAAAATTAACCCACAGACAGGTAATGCTAGTAGGATTGGAATGACTGATTTTGCTATCCATACAGTTGAAGGTGGGCAGACTTTGTCTCAGATTGCTGAGAGATATGATTTGAGTGTAGAGACTATTATGTGGGAAAACAATATTGGAAATGCAAATATGGTTGTTTCTGGTCAAAAACTGGTAATTCCTCCTATAAATGGTGTGAGTTATACTACGATGGAAGGAGATAGTTTAGAGAAACTAGCTAGCAAATATACTATAGATGTAAGTGGTATTATTGCTCAAAATAACCTCACTACTGACACTTTGGCAATTGGACAACATCTTTTCTTGCCTGGTGCTAAGCCTCTAGGACCTGGGAAGACAGTTATTGCTGGCTCAGGTTCGACAACAAGTGTTGGATCTTCAACCGTTTCTTTGAGTAATTCAAACGATATACCGATTGGTACCAAACCTTTCATTTATCCAACTCGTGGTGATATCACTCAAGGCTACCGTGCTGGTCACTATGCTATTGATATCGCTGATAGTAGCAAGCCCCCTGTTTGGGCCGCTGGTGCTGGTCAGGTCACAAAAGCTTCTTCAGGCACCTGGGGAGGAGGATATGGTAATCACGTTATAATTTCACACGGAAATGGCTTGGAAACGCTTTATGCTCACTTGGATCATTTGACTGTGTCTGAGGGACAATGGGTCGAGCAGGGGCAAGTTTTAGGTCAAATGGGTAATACTGGTAGAGTATATGGTGTGACTGGAATTCACTTACATTGGGAAGTAATTAAGAATGGTATTAAACAATATCCTGGAAACTATTACTAAAATCTTTTTTGGGATCTTACGATTGCCGCGGCGTGTGGTGCTTTTTTTGTTGAAATTTTATAGGGTAAATTTTTCGCCTGATCATAGTCATCATGGACGCGCGAAGTATCCTTTTGGGTACTGTAGATACAGTCCGACTTGCAGTGAATATGCTTCAGAGGCGATAGAGAAGTATGGGGTCATCTGGGGTGGAATCAAAGCTCTGTGGCGTGTTTTAAGATGCAACCCTTGGAGTAAGGGAGGTCACGATCCTGTGGATTAGAGACGCGTGTAGGCGAGTTCGAGGCGCGCTAGTTCCTGGTACGCTAGTCGGCTTATTCGGTCAGGCTTTTTTGGTACAAATAACGTGTGAGTATCAAAGCTGCTTCGCCTCTTGAGATTGGATTGTCTGGTCTGAATGTACTGTCTGAATAACCGTTAATAATCTTCATTTTTGAAGCTGCGCCAATGAATTCGTTGTAGTAAGAATCTCCTTGGATGTCTGTAAATTTAGCTGATCCGTCTTCGTCTGATGCATCTATGTTTGCAGCTCTAATTATCATTTCTGTGGCTTCTGCTCTAGTGATAGGCACTTCTGGTCTGAATTCATCATTTGTGTCTGCATAGAATATATCTTCTTCAAGGCCACATCTAACTACATTGTAATACCAACTTGCTGTGTCCACGTCTTCGACTTCTATTTTTGATAAAGGCCCTTGGCTGTAATCTGCATTGCATTGTCTGACGTCATCACATCTTGTTAAGTAGAGTAGAATTTTTGCAAATTCCGCTCTGGTGATCGTTTTGTTTGGTCTGTACTCATGACCAAAAGCTGTGTCGTATCCACCAACCACTTTTACGTTGTCGACTAGTAATTGAGACAGGTATTCTGCTGATGTTTTTATTTCTCCTTCTTCTAGATCAACGAAAGTCGTTTTGTCTGCTCCTGAGATGCAGTATGGAAAAGTTGTTGGCAGTGGAGTTGATGTAACGAGCCCAGGTGTTGGAGTTGGAGCTGGAGCTGGGGCTTCTTCTTCGCAGGTTTTGTTTGTACAGGACATTTGGCCATTGTTACCGCAGAAACATGTGTTGCAGTCATCTACGTGGATTGCTGCGCCTGGGCTGTAAGTTTTGCTTTCGTATAAACAGTTTATTGGATCCGTGTTTGGGTTGATTGTGATTGAGCCGGCTGCTGCTGGGTCAGGATCAGGTTCTGGTTCTTGGGCCGAATTGCATGTTACGTTCGTACAGGTTATTCCGCCGTCTGATTCACAAACACATATGTTACAATCGTCTGTTGAATTGAAAGTTTCACCTACTTCATAATCTTCACTATTGTATTCGCATGTTACTGGGTCAGGGTCGAGTTCTCCTTCACCTTCTTCACCAGGGGCTATCTCGCAAACTGCTTCAGTGCATGATGTTTGGCCATCTTCTCCACATACACATATATTGCAGTTATCTCCTGCGTCAAATATTGTTCCTTCTTCATATTCTGAGTCATTGTATGTACAGAATACTGGATCGGGTTCGCACGAGTCTGCTGTACATGAGATTTGGCCGTCCTCGCCGCATGTGCATGTGTTGCAGTCATCTCCTGCGTCAAATGTATCGCCTGGTTCGTATTCGGTTTCTTTATTCGTACAAATGATCGGTTCTGGTTCAGGCTCTGGGACTTCCGGACCTGCTTCATATTCAGCCGCTACCTCCGCCCAGTCCATAGCCTCACCTAATATTAGTTTGAGGTCGTCAATCGATCCCAAAAGTCTGTTAGTCGACAAATTTCCGGCCCTTATACCAATTGTGGTTTTGTCCGCAATTGCCGTCCATCCTGTATTCCAACCTTTTATTGAATATGACCCTTCTTCAATTCCGTTCACGTAGAGCTTGATACTGTTCGCGTTGTCTTGACCATCATATGTTGCTATCAAGTTGTACCAATTATTTTGTTCGAGACCTGTGTTGGAGTATGTGTATTTGTGATACGCAGGCTTGTCCGTGCCTCCGCCTTCTCCTCCATCCATTATATTTACTCCAAAAACTTGCTTGTTTTGAGTCCACCATGTTGGAAAAATCCAGTTACCATTTGTGAACCCAGTACTTGTCTCACTAGACATTATGTATTGAATATTTCCAGGCTGGATGTCATCTAAGTTCACCCATGCCGAAAGTGTGAATGGTTGATCTGCGTTTATTGTTATTGGTTCTTCGAGTCTGAAGTATCCGTTTGTAAAATTAAATGCTCCGCCTGTCATTTCGTCGTTCATTCCATCTATCCATCCTTGATCACCAAATAACATTCCATCGTTTTGAGTTCCTCCAGAATCATGAGCAATCCCTCCCTCACCTTCGTTGAAATCCCAGTGGTAAGTTGTTACTCCTATTTGACCTGGTTCTACTCCTTCCGACAGAGCAACTTCATAATCATAGAGCTCTTTTATTTCTGCCGCTGTTAACGCTCTAGAATAAACTCTTGTTTCGTCTATCACCCCTGCAAATGGTTTGTCTGCATCGTCTTGATGTGCACCAATTGCAAACGTATCTGAGCCTCCTATTGTTTGACATTCTGGTTTATCGAATGTGTTTGTTCTTCCTGATTCTTCTCCGTTTATATATACGATTTCCTCACCATTTGCGTGATTGTATGTCGTCGAGACGTGCGTCCATTGTTCCGGAACAATAGCATTTGGCAAAGAAGCTGCGTCGCAGAATTCGTCTGCGTATCCCGTCCTGATTCCGATTGAATTATCTGAGCCGTATGACATCTCATATTTTGTTGAGCTTGTTTCCATTATGTATGCTGCTTTTCCTACCTGAGTTCCATCTGTTTTTATCCAAGCTGACATTGTTAGGGAACCATCTTGTAGTGGATTCCCTCCGGCGTTCACCCAGTCATCTCCTCCATCGAAGTGAAGTGCATTTCCTATTTTTCCTTCTACTATTTCTGGAAGGGTTTCTCCATCTTCTGCGTTCGCATCGTTTAGTGACCCGTATGTTACTCCTTCAACTTCGTTTATAACTACATTCCCTGGGAGTATTTTTTCAAATTTCAAATGTGAAACTAGACCTGCTTCTATATCTGTTTGAGGTTCGTACATATCTGTATAAGAGCAAAGCTTGCTTGTTCTCGGCAAAGAGTGAACTACCCCTATCTCTTCTTGTGAAAGTTCTTTTTTGTAAACAGCTAAGTCTGAAATTAGACCTTCGTAGTTGTAATTAGGTGATTGTGGCGCACCTACTCTAAATTCTCCTTCATTGTCGAGTGAGAACTGAGGTTCATATCGGAAGTTTGTGTGGCTTGCTTTTTGGCCATCCACATATGAATTTATCAGACCACCTCCAGCTTCTTGTCTGTTGAGTGTTCCTGTTACAACATGCCATTCCCCATCGTTAACCCTAGCTACCGTGTCTTTCAAGTAAATATATTGTGCTCCATATCCACAGGTATATCCTGCTGGAGCTGCGTCGAGTGAGCATGCATATGATTCTTCTCCTCCTACTCCTGCCGTTTCTGTTCCCCCGTCTTTAAACCAGAAAAGAGAAGTCCCTGGACTACTTCCTTCGTCAACTATGCTGTACGCCCTCATAGCGTAATAATATCCGACGTTTTTTCCTGGCTCAAGTTTTGCGAAGACTGTTGAGGCTTGATCGAGTGTTTTTAGTCTCGCGACCAAACTCAAATCTTCCATACCTGCGTTTAGGGATTCGCCGTTTCCAAATGAAATGTATCCGTCATTGATCTTCAACGCTACTGAGCCATCTGCATTTTCAACCCATTCATATTCTCCAAAGATTGTGCCATCGTTGGTACCAACAACATCATGAATGATGTTTCCAAATCCTTCGTCCATTGGCCAATAAGAGACCAAGCCGTCATCATCACAATCGACAAGTGGCTCCTGTTGAGCTTCTTGAGGAACTGGATTCACGAGAATTCCTTTGAAAAATCTATTTAGGTCTATTGTGTAGAAAATAACACCTAAAATCGCCAACACTACAAAAGCTACAAGTGCTTTTTTCCAAGATTTCGAACTCGATTTCAAACTCGTCGAACCCGTCGGGATCCCTTCTTCTTGAGCATCAGCATCTTCTGGAAGTTTATTTTCCTGCATATTTTTTTGTTTAAATTTTTGTTTTGTTTAATTATATTATACAATATATCGAGGGTTTTTACAATAGTCTTGACTTTCGGGTTATGATCTGTAAAATGACTCCTTGGCCAGACTTCTACCAAAGAAGTGGGCCGGTTTTTGCGGGGGGCTCAAGGGGACCTATATAACACTCTTTCACATGGCAATAAAACGTGCTCTTATCAGTGTTTCGGACAAAACTGGAATAGAAGAGGTCGCAAAAAAACTTTCTGACCTAGGCGTAAAAATCATATCTACCGGAGGAACAGCTAAGGTTCTTAAGGATGCTGGGATTCCTGTAGTCGATGTGAGTGAAGTGACTGGATTCCCTGAGATTATGGAAGGACGAGTGAAGACTCTACATCCCAAGGTACATGGAGGTTTACTGGCTGTTCGCGATTCTGAGGAACATATGAAAGAAGCTTCGGACAATGATATTGAGATGATTGATTTGGTGATTGTTAATCTTTACCCTTTTACTGAAACGGTAGCCAAAGATGGGGTGACTGAACAAGAAGTAATTGAGAATATTGATATTGGTGGGCCTTCGATGCTCAGAAGTGCTGCAAAAAATTACAAATATGTGACTGTGGTTACTGATCCTGCAGATTACGAGAAAGTGTTGACTGAAATTGAGACAAATGAAGATACGTCGCTTGAGACTCGTAGAATTTTGGCTAGGAAGGTGTTTAGTCTGACATGTAATTATGATGAGGCTATAAATAAATATTTCCGTGAGATAACTTCAGAACCTGAACTTCTTGATCTTCATTACGAAAAAGTTCGCAGCCTAAGATATGGAGAAAATCCTACTCAGAAAGCGGCTTTCTTCCGCCATCCTGCAAATCACGATTCAAATATCACAAATGCGGAGGTTTTGCATGGGAAGGAACTTTCGTTCAATAACATCGTTGACGGAGATAGTGCTCTTGAGTTGGTGAAGGAATTCTCTGAGCCAACGGCAGTCTTCGTTAAACATAATAATCCTTGTGGAGTTGCGACTCGCTCTTCTATTGAGGAGGCTTTTGTGGCTGCACATAAGGCAGATCCATTGTCTGCTTTTGGATGCGTAGTTGCTTTAAATCGTGAATTTACTGCAGAAATGGTCGACTACATGAAAGAGAGCCAAATGTTTATGGAGATTATTATCGCACCTTCTTATACTGACGAAGCTTTGAAACGTTTGATGACTAGGAAAAACTTGAGGATTTTGAGAGTTGGCGATTTCAAAAGAGATTTGATGAAAACTGATATAAAGAAAGTGACTGGTGGGCTTTTGATCCAGACTAAAGATACTTATGAGTTGAAGCCATCCGATCTAAAGGTAGTTACGAAAGTGAAACCTACTGACGAGCAAATTGCTGATATGCTTTTTGCAACCAAGGTTGTGAAAAGAGTTGTTTCAAATTCTGTAGTTATGGCTAAGGGTTTGACAACTGTTGGGGTCGGAGCTGGGCAGATGTCTCGCGTAGACAGTGTATTTATTGCAGGTCATAAGGCCGGCGATCGTTCTCGAGGAGCTGTGATGTCTTCTGATGCATTCTTCCCTTTCCCAGATGGCATTGAGCAAGCTGCGGAGTATGGGGTGACTGCGATTATTCAACCAGGTGGATCTATTCGTGACGATGAAGTTATCGCGCGTGCTGATGAGCTTGGAATTGCGATGGTGTTTAGCGGAAGGCGGTATTTTAAACACTAGAGTTCGGACTCGAGTAATGCCCTTACTTAAGTTCGGGAGATTTGGTAAAATTCGTGTCGTATGGAAATATTTGACGCTGCAATTTTGGGTGCCGTGCAAGGAGTGACTGAGTTTCTCCCGATTTCGTCGAGCGGGCATTTGGTTTTGGGAGAGTCTATTTTGGGGTTGGAGGTTGAGGAGTTGTTGAGTTTTGACGTGGCCGTTCATGTTGGAACATTGATGGCAATTTTGGCTTATTTTTGGAGAGATTTCGTTGGTTTGCTTCGTAATAAGAGGCTTTTTGGATTGCTTGTTGTGGGAACGTTGCCTGTTGTTTTGCTTGGGTTTGGTTTGAAAGATTTTTTTGAGGGACCTGCTCTGCGGAATTCTGTGAGTGTTGGTATGTTCATGATTGGTGTGGGTGTTTTGTTTTTGGTCGCTGAGTGGGCTGGTCAGCGTAGAAAGAAGAAAGTACCTATTAGCGGTTTGAAGTGGTGGAATGCTTTGATAATTGGTTTGTTTCAATCAGTTGCTTTGATTCCTGGTGTTTCTCGTTCGGGGTCTACGATAAGCGGTGGATTAATGAATGGTGTGGAAAGAGAAGAGGCTGCTAGGTTTTCTTTTTTGTTGGGTGGAATTGCTATCGCTGGAGCGGCTGCTTTGACTGTTTATGATCAGCTTGGTGCTATAGATATGTCTGCTATTGGCAGTCCTGATTTCGTTTCTGTTTTAGCAGGATTTTTGATGTCCGCTGTGGTTGGATATTTTTCTATTTATTGGTTGATGAGATTTTTGAAAAACCATTCGTTGAAATGGTTCGCAGTTTATTTGTTCGTGGTGGGCGGGGTGAGTTTGGTTTTAGGCTAAGCTTCTTTCACTACGCGTCGTCATTACCAAAATCTCTTTTGCCTTTGTATGGGATAGGCGTATAGGTGTTTCCATCTCTCTCTACTTCTTCTCTGAGAATAGCATTAACTGCATCTATAACTTCTATTTCAAATTGATCTACTCCTTTCGCTATCTCTGCTTCTCTAGCCTTCTTTGATTCAAGCACTTCGCCAATATTCTTTGCATGAGCTCTGTATTCATCTATTGATTTTTGAATAGCATCGACGTCGAGAGTTCTATGCGTATCAACAATTGCCTTAACCTGTTGAGGTTCAAACAATGCTTCAACAAGCACTTCTTCTAATTCTGTTAGTAATTTGTCTTTTGGGTTTTCTATTTCTTCCATGTTATTGAGCTGTTTGTATTATAGTGTTATGTTTGATTATATCAAATTTTCTTTCCTTTGACAACGTTTCTACCATACGAACCCGACATTTCCACGGTTTCGCTTTCTGGCTTTATTCCCGCTAATGCTGATGGTTTCACCACCCTCCCTTCTGTGTATGCTAATGTGACATGTGGCGTGAAGGATTCTGGATCCAAGTACATTAAATCCGGAGATTTTTTTGCAAATTTTGTTGGGTTAGACACACCTAAACTATCCAACATTTGTATCATTTCCTTATATACTATTTTGTTGGCGCTCTTTAATACTCCTATTTTGTCTAGTGTAGCTACTAGACAACCACCATGAAATTCTTCTATACCAGTTATCCCGATTTCCCCTGCATTCTCCGCTAATGCTCGTTGACTCCTACTCATCACTAGTTGTAATTGTCTGTCAAACTGAGCTCTATCCACGGCTGGATTGGCTTGTTGTATTTGTGCAAATAGCTTATCCGGCTTTCCGTAATGTCCCAAAGTCACGTGGAAATTATCTGGACTATTTGGTTTGGCTCCTGGTACCAATTTTAATATTCTTTCCTGCAGTCCGAGAAGATCTTCTTGGTTTGTTATATCTGTTTCTACAGTTAATCTTCTTGCTTTCCCTTCTGATTCGACAAATTCAACCAATTGGCCGTCATAGGCCTGTCTTAATACTGGGTAGTCTTTCAAGACCTGTTCTCTCAAATTGCCGTCAAATTGTTGTAGTGCTGCAAGCAATTGATGAGGGTGTTTTTTTGCTAATTTTTTAAATAGTGCTTGATCGGTTTCTAGAGATATCTCAAATATTTTTTGCTTTAATGCTAAAGGTAATTTGTCAAATTTTGCGGCAATATATTCTGGGTTGTTTTTAATTATATATTTTAATAGGGCTGGTTTAGATCCAAAAATTTCCATTGTTCCCCTGAATGATTCATTTTTCAATAAATTGGATAACCCTTCTTCTTTAGAATTCAACATCTCAGCTATCTCTGGATCTTTCAAAACACCATCTGTTTCTTCCAGACTTTGTATCCTTGATTCTATCTCATCAATTTTTTTATAGGCTTCTGTTAATACCTCCGGTTTTATTCTAGCTGAATCAAGTGCTTTTAATTCCGTTCTTAATACTTGGACAGTTTTTAGTAGTGTTGGTTTTCCCAAAGTAGTCCCAATTTCCAGGGCGTTTCCGAGCATCGAGAATTGGTCCTGGATTTGATTTAATTTCGCAAATTCAGACTTGAATACCGTATGCATTTGTTTGATCAGATCAACTCTTCCTTCTATTTTCGCAAGATTATATAATCTCTTTGAAGCTTTCAAGGCATTTCCTGACATAAAGTATTTCGCTGCATCGCTAACTAAGAAATCTTGGTAATCCAACAACACTTCTCCACTCGTAGCTCCTGCCATGAGGCTAATGTGCGATGGATCCATCATGTGTACTTCTTGCAGAGGTCCGTTTTTAAATACCAATGCCTTAAATCCTGATATACCTGGTGCTTCTATGTTCACTACTTTTGTTACCTCTGTTAACTTTCCATTTTGATCTACTCCGAGCCAGTCAATTTTATACATCCCTGGGTTTCTACCTGATACATCTATTGGTATTATTAAGTTCCCATTTTGAATTTTATACCCAGCTGCTTCTAATTCTTCTATTCTTGCTTGGTCTGCTAGTGTTGCCTGGTCCAGTTCTACTGATTTAAATCCACTTTCTATTTCGGCTGGTGTCCATTTAATTGACTTACCTCTTGCCATAACATTCACCATTTTACTACCTTTTTCTTCCATAATAGGCTTCATACCATCGGGATATTCACCGAATTTGACTTCTGTCATTTGCATTGTTCTTGGCTTTACTGTTGCTTCTTGACGTAATAGCATCTGCAGGTCGTATGCAAGAATTTTCCCTGCATCCTCTCTAGTTGTTGCACTTAATGTTATGTATTCTGCTAGATCTATATCAGTTGGATATGGATTTGCTGACGTTTGTGCTCCACTTCCGCTAACAACCATCCTTGCTATTTCTAAACCTCCCACTGCGGTCGCCCCCGTTCTCTGCACTATTTCTGCTATGTCAGTAATGCTTCTACCTGTATCCATAACTGAATATATAGTCCCGTGGATCTCTGTTCCTTTTATTCTGTATATTCCTTTCGCCTTGTCTACAACTTCTATATCGGGATGACTTTCTAAATATATCCCTTCTATTAGCCTATGTCTTTCTTCCAAAATTCTGGCAATATCTTGTTGAATTTCCGCTTCTGTTTTCCCGCTTAGCGTTGGCTGTAATTTTGTTTTAAAAATCTCTTCTATTTTTGCTTTGATTTTAGATTTTACTTCTTTTGGTATATCTCGACCTAATCTTTCCTCCTCTCTTTGAATTTCCTCATCAATTCTAATTTTTATTCCTCTTTTTCTTGCCATGTATTCCTTGTATGGGTCCAGCTTGGATTCTGCTTGATGAACTTGGTCTAAACGAGATTCTGATCTATCTAGACTAGCTCTGTGATCCTCTGCTTCGCTTGCTTTTTGGTCAACCACTGTTTCGGCCTTCGGATGCACCGTTATCTTGCCGTACGTTTCATTCACGAGGATAGATACAGAACCATCGTCATTCATTTTGTATGTGACTTGGTTATTTGCTTTTCCAAGCTGGCTGATCATGTCTGCATGGAAGTCAGCCGCAGATGCTTGGGAAAATTCGAATTGACCAATGTTTTCGTTGAATTCTACCCCAAGCTTTTTCATTGCTTTTGCTTGTTTTGCTTGGGTTTCTGCAGTTATGTTTACGTCTATACCATCGCTAGCGTTTATTGTTGCAATCATCCCTCCAAGTACTGGGTTAATTCTATCTGCAACCTCTTCCACTCCCTCTTGTCCCATCTCTTCAGCTGTTTCCCAGCCAAAGGTTTTTTTACCCCATTTACCGAATGGGTTGGACATTCTTCTAATAAGTGCAAATTTACCGAGACCTGCGTCGGCGAGTTGTTTTGGTGAGAGACCGCTGCCTCCAGTTCTAATTGCGGCTTTTTTCGCGGCTTCCTCTCCCCAGACTTTCCCTATAGTCCTACCAGCGCCGGTAAAGACCATAGACATTGCGAGATTGCATGCGAAATCTTTTCCCAGGCCTTCCAATGACCAGTCTGCTTCCCATTCAGTTCCTGGGAGAATCCGTGTAATTTCCGTACCCACTCTTTGCCCAATTGTTGCGCTTGCGGCTACTGCCACATTTGAAACTATAAATGATGTAGCGCCTCCAAGTATGCCCAATTTCGCAAGACCTGCCCCTACTAGCCAACCTCCAGCCATCGCGGCTCCTATCGCCGCTGCAAAGACCACCGCCGTTTTGATTGCGTCATAGATGATGTCGTCTTTTGCGGATTCAAATTGTGTAATAATTTTGTCTAATTCTTCTTCTTGCTTTTCGTTGAAAGGGCCTTCTATTGCTTTGTCAATTTGTTTAATTGAATCATTGATCATCTTTTTTCTAGCTTCTATTAGCTCTGGATGATCTTCGTATATTTTTGGCAAATTCCCGGTTTCGATATCTTTTAATTCTTTATTCAAATCCGTCTTCAATCCTTCGAGGGTATTTCTTCCCGTTTGGATTGAACTCTTCATATTATTCACGAACTCTATTCCACGATTGAGACGATCAACGTAGGTTATACCAAGTTTATCTTCGGTTGGGGTAATCCCAGCCTGCATACTTTCCGCGTATTCTTGTTCTTTCTGGAAGTGCCATTGCATTTGCTCAGATGATTTTGAGAGGTTAGTAAATGCATTTTCAATTTTTGGGCCGTGGACTTGGTTGAGTTGATTGTATATAAGGATTTGTGCTTCTTCTGGGTTGATTTTGTACTCTTCTGGAATTCGTGTTTCTTGGCCAAGGAATTTCGCGACGTCTTCCAAGTTTTTTTTATTTTCAGTTGAGTCGTTTTTTAGAATTTCTTTTAGATCATCTTTTATCCCATTTTCTGGATCCATCAATTGCAGTTCAACATCGAGTCCCTTCAATTCCTGAATAAATCCGTACTGAGCAGATAGTACCTGAAGCATCGTTGCAGCTTTTTCTGCGGTCTTATACCTCTCTTCTTCTGGCACCTCCCCTATTGAATTATATTTTTTTGTTAAGTCCAAAATCTCCGGCAAATTTTCTGCGATAACTTTTTTTAGTTTTTGATTTTCTTCGTATGTGGCTCTTAATTTTTCTGCTTTTTGCCTCACGTATGCTTTATTAGTTTCTGGACTTAGAGGCATTCCTGTTTCCTGCATAGTCCTGATTTCCAATTCTTGATCACGTTTTTCTTGGTTATTTAAAAGCTCGTCTTTTTCTTGGACGGCTTTGTCTGCAATTGTGAGCTGAGAGTGAGCTGCGTCATATAGAGAAAATTCTGTGACCCCTTTTGTGTCAAATGATTTCATTATTTCGGCTATGTTTTCTGCTCTTGTATCCATCCCAACATCTCCAGCAAGGACTGAATCAACCATGTTCTTGGAATCCTCTAACTCAAAAGTTCCTTCATCAACTGATCTTTGGACTTCTTTCATTGAAACTTTGTACAGTCCGCTACTTAGAATTAGAGCTAGATTGGTGTTTACCGATTCTGCTTTTGTCTCGGTCATTTCTTTTTCTATTTTCAAAAGACTCTGGAATCTGTAATCCTGCATTCCTTTGTACAGGCTTACTGTTTTTATTAATTCCTTTTCTGCTCCATCCTTACCTAAAAGGAAATTTCCCATTTTTTCAAAAACAGATTTTTCTATCTCTTTGACTGTCTCTTTAGTATTTTCTTCAATGAAAGTTTCTAATTTTGTGTTTAATTCTTCTTTCTTTTTATTTATTTCGTTTTTTTGTGATATGAGTCCTCTTCTTGCAACTTCATGCACTGTCTTGGCATAGAGTTCAATCTGAATCATGGACTTCTCATTTCCTTCTTTTGGATTTCGTATGACCGCATCAAGTATCGTCACAGCTACTTCTTCTGGATCTGGTTTTCCAGCTTTCAAGTATTCGGCAAATTCTGGTGTTTTTATAATTTCTGAAACCCGACTTTTCACTTCTTCCGGAGACATTTCTTTTTCTTCTATCAAAAATTGGTAAAGGTTTATAACCGACGTTTTGTCATTCAAAAAATTCCTCCAACCAGAGATGTTTATTTTCATTTCGACTGGACTCGAAAGTCCTGGGACATTTTCCATCTTGCTCGACTCTCCTGCCTTGAGCAACAAAGTTTTGAATTTCTCTATGTTCTTTGTCTTTTCTTTAATCCCTTCTACTTGCTCTTTGAGTGAATCAACACCTTCTTGAGGATTTTGAAGTTTGCCTTGAAGGATGCTTGCTAATGTTTGTTCTCCTAAGAATGCTTCTAGAGTTTTGTCGTCTCCGATATCTACAGCCTGATCGTCGTTGAAATATTTCATCGCTTCTCCGTACTCATTTATGACGGGAATTATGTCATATACATAATCCTCAAGAGTCATAACGTCTTCAAGTGCTATTTCTTTGTCTTGATTCATTAAATTAGTATACATTTCGTATACTGGCGTTAATCCGTATGTTCCTAATTCGGATTCGTCCAGGCCCCGAAGTCTTAATTGGATTTCTGCTCTTTCTCCAACAGATTCTATAAAACCATCTATTTTTTGTTTGAATTCTGATTCTTTTGTTTCGAGATTGGTTGCGTCAACTTGTTTCAGAAAATCACAAATACTGGTCCGGACTTTTTCTTTATGAGGATCGTTTGGATCAAGTTCTTGATCTGTTTTCACCAGAAGCTCCTCTGTTTTTTTGATGTATGTTTCTGTCAGTTGGTCTTCTTTACCAGCAATAGCAGATATTTTTTTATCTTTTGTTTTGTCAATTTCATCTAGTCTTCCTAATTGTTTTTCTGGATTTCCAGGCATATTTTTAATATGTTTTTATGCGTTTTCAAGTTCGTCTAACAAGCTCTCCAACTTCTGTTCTTCAGTTGAACGTTCTTTCTTCTCTTTACCTGTGTTTATTGTCTTTTTTCCTGAACTCAAAAGACGGTTCAAAGACGCTATTGCCTCCTCTCCGTTTGATTTGATATATGATTTTATTATTTCTTTAACAGATTCTTTTTCTGACTCAAGGACTTTCATAAGTTCTGCTTTTTTTTCTTCGTCAAGGGTTGGCAAAAGCTCCAAAAGACTTTCTTCCTGTTTTTTAGACAAAAAGAGCGATGTTTGAATTAAATTTTTGATTTTTTTGTTTATTTCCATCCTGATATTTTACCATAAAATGCTATGTTTTTCAATCTGTCACAGAGTGATTCAGGTTAGATCCCCTAGCACGTTGTTATTAAAAATACTGGACATATACAGATTCTTGTTGTATGTTTGTCAAAAGACCTAAAATTTAAATTTATGGCCAACCCAAAAGACTACAAAATAGCGACACTAGCCAGCCACACTGCACTTCAAATTCTAAAGGGAGCGAGAGAGGAAGGCTTTGAAACAATAGCAATTTGCGAGAAGGGCAAGAGAAAACCTTATGAGAGCTACAATGTGGCAGATGAGATCATAGAAGTTGGTAAATTCGAAGATTACTTCGAGATAGAACAACAATTGATTGATAGAAATGCTATCGTTATTCCTCATGGATCTTTTGTGAGTTATTTGGGATTTGAAAATGTAAAAAAGATAAAAGCAATGCATTATGGAAATCGGAATATTATTGAATGGGAGTCTGATCGTTCAAAAGAACGTGAATGGTTACTTGATGCGGGCTTAAATATGCCTAAACTTTTCAAGAAGCCTGAAGATATTGATAGACCTGTTATTATTAAGTTCAATGGTGCTGGAGGTGGAAGAGGATATTTCATTGCGAATAATCCTGAGGAATTCTACCGCCGTATAGATGGCCATCCTGATGCCGCAAAAGGTTATGTAATTCAGGAATATATTGTTGGAGTCCCAATTTATACTCATTATTTTCACTCTCCCGTTACTGGTGAATTGGAGATTATGAGCTTTGATAAGAGGTATGAATCCAACGCAGATTCGATCGGACGAATCGCTGCAAAAGATCAGGTCGATGTTGGAATTGAAACTACTTATACAATTACTGGAAATGTTCCTATTGTTGTCCGCGAATCATTATTGCCGAAGATATTTGAAATGGGTGAAGGTGCGGTTGAAGCTTCAAAGAAGATTGTTGATGGAGGGCTTTGGGGACCTTTCTGCCTTGAGGCGATTGTGGATCCAAATTTGAATTTTTATGTATTCGAGATTAGTGCAAGGATCGTTGCAGGGACAAATCCTTATGTTCATGGATCGCCTTATACTTGGCTTCGATACGATGAGCCTATGAGTACTGGACGAAGGCTTGCCAGAGACATCAAGGAGGCCATCGAAAAAGATAAGCTGGAGGAAGTACTGGGCTAATGCTAGAATGGGGGCGCTTTTTTCCTAAATTAACCTTTTCAACATATGATCACCCAAAAAGACATAAAAGAAATTCTAGAATCTTATGATCCTTCGAATATCACTATAGGAGTCCTCGGCGGACATAGCGCTTTGGACGTTTGTGAAGGAGCAAAAAAATATGGTTTCCGTACTGTTTGCGTAGTACAAAAGGGACGCTCAGAAACCTATGAGAAGTATTATCGAACACGAAAGGATGGAAATTCTCTCAGAGAGGATGGAACTGTTGGATGTATTGATGAGATTATTGAAGTTGAGAAGTTTGCGGATGTTGTGAATCCTGAGGTGCAAGAGAAGCTGCGCGAGATGAACACGATCTTTATCCACAACAGATATTTTTGGGTTTATTTTGATTTTGAACAAATTGAGAATGACTTCAAAGTTCCTATCTATGGAACTCGCTCGCTTGTTAAATTAGAGGAAAGAGATCAACCAAATAATCAGTATGTTCTCCTAGAAAAAGCTGGCATTAGAATTCCAAAAATCGTAAGGACTGGGGAAGAAGATTTATCAGAGGGTGAAACTCGAAAAAGATTGGAGGAGCATTTTGATGAAGGAGGAGGGCCACTTTTGATCAAAGTAAATGAAGCTATCCGTAGTTACGAGAGAGCTTTCTTTGTGATCACAAAATCATCTGATTATTTTGAAAAAGGACGAGCGATGATAGAGGCTGGCGCTGTAAATGAAGGCGATTTGGCTAGATCTGTTATTGAGGAGTTTATTATTGGTGCGCAGATTAATTTCAATTATTTTTATTCAAATTTGGATGATGAGTTGGAGTTGATGGGGACTGATACTAGAAGACAAACGAGCCTCGATGGATTCCTTCGGTTGGATGCGAAAGTACAAACATCTCTTTTGGATGCTGGGTACAGACCATCGATGATTGAGACAGGACATATTGCTTGCACTACGAAAGAATCAATCCTGGAAAAGGCGTTCGTGGCTGGGGAGAAATTCGTTGAGCTATTGAAGAAGGAGGTAGAGCCTGGAATTATTGGACCGTTTGCTTTGCAAGGAGCTATCGCTTCTTTTGAAGGCAAAGAAGAGTTTGTGGTGTTCGATGTCAGTATGAGAATTCCTGGATCGCCTGGGACACGTTTTACGCCAGCAACGACCTACAAATACGGTCAGCCTGTGAGTTATGGGGATAGAATTGCGATGGAGATCAAGAAGGCAGTTGATGAAGGGAAATTGATTGATGTTTTAACTTAATGAAAAAGTACGATTTACATAGTCACACAAAATATTCTAGATGCAGTATTAATAAGCCTGCTAAAGTTTTGAAGCTTGCGAAAAAAAGAGGTTTGGATGGCATCGCGATTACCGATCACAACGAGATAGAAGGCGCAAAGGAAGTTGCTCTCTTGAACAAAGACAAGGATTTTGAGGTGATTATTGGTGAGGAAGTGATGACTGATCGATGCGAGGTTCTTGTTTACTATGTGAAGAAACGAATTAAGCCTGGAAAATATGAAGATGTTATTCTGGAAGTGAGGAAACAGGGCGCGGTTTGTAGTATTGCTCATCCTTTCAGTGGAGGTGGAAGGAAAAATATCAATCCCGATTATTTCTTAAAGTTACCGAAGAAGTATTTGCCGGACGCTATTGAAACTTTCAATGCGAGAATCATTATGGACAAGTCTAATAAATTGGCAAAGGGGATGGCGCGTGAGCTTGGTCTGGCTGAGACAGGAGGATCTGACGGACACTTCCCTGCTGAGATTGGAGCAGGCTTCACTGCTTTCAAAGGATCATTTAAAGAGGAGTTGTTGAGTAGACGAACTGTAAGTGGAGGTAAATCAAGATTTCCGTTTTTTCACCGATCTTTGACGGGAGTTGTTATTCTTTTGAAAAAGATTTTCAAGAGTGTTTTTGCTCGTTGATTGAAGATGGCTGGGATTCCGCGGTAGAGATTAATTACTACGGCAAATATCATTAGCCAGAATCCTATTTTTGGTGCAAGTAGTATCGTGATGAAGGCTGCTGCTTTTAGTATGGCGTAAAATCCTCTCATGAACCTGTTTATAGCGCCTCCCATAGCCAATGGGTGTTTGAATTCTTCTGATGGATAAATTGTGTTCAAAATTCTAATGAAGTCCGTCATGAGTCCCCTGACGAGAAATATTATTGGGAAAACGTACGAAATCAGCCCCCAATATGCGTATGCGAAAAGGATTACTATCTCTACGATGCGATCACCAAATATATCAATTAGAGCTCCTCTTTTTGAGCTTCTGTATTTTCGAGCCGCATAACCGTCCGCACCGTCTAGGGCGATGGCTATTACGATCAGTATCGATAAATAAATTGGTTCGCCTTTAAGAAAAAATAGACCTGCAATTACAGCCAAAGTACGACTAATGGTTATCCAGTTTGCTATGGTCGATTCTTCTTTGACCTCAGTTTTAACTTGGTTTTTGACCTGTTGAACTTGTTTTCTTATTTTTTCCATGCGCTCTAGATGCTATAATTTCTTGAGGTAAAAGTCCATTATATTATTTATATCATGTCTGAACTCCCAAAGTATACCGGTATAATGTGGGGAACATACAGTACGATGCAAAGAGGTCGTGACTTTTTGTTGAGGCCTTTGATCAGAATTTTGGTTTTCTTGAGGATTCCGCCGAATGCTTTGAGTTATTTTGGAGTGTTGATGATGGTTTTGTTTGCTGTGTTTTTGCAGAGTAATATTTTGTTGGCTTTGGGGTTTGCTGCGGTTGGATTTTTGTCTGATCTTGTGGACGGAGCGGTTGCTCGTAAATCCAAGAAGAACTCTGATCAGGGCAAGTTTGTAGATATGGTTTGTGATAATTTGAGTTTTTCTATTTTTGTAATTGGGCTGATTTATGCTGAGCTTTTGTCTGGGTTGGCTGGTCTTTTCTTGGTTTATTTCATGGTTTTGTCTAAAGTTTTCCGGAGTGTTAGAAATGCTCTTTACTTCAAGACAGATTGGCTTTTCAAGGCTGTGGCTGGATTCGTACCAAACTTCATTGTCGCGATAATATATATTCTTTTTGTTTTTTATGTTGTGACCTCATACAACTTCTTATGGGAGGGAGCTATGATTTGCACAGCAGTGTTGGTCATTGATTTTTTCAAATATTATTACGAAATTTCTGGCTACGAGAAAAAGAGGTAGCGGCTTTGGCGGTTGAGCGCTTTTAGCGGCTTTGGCGCTTTTTCATTAGGCTTTTAATCTGTTGGATGCTATAATTTCGCCATGAAAATTTTGGTATTAGCTGCGGGTAGAAGTAAACGAATGAAGCCCGTGGAAGACAAGAATTTCCTCAATTTCCTCGGACAACCACTCATTAAGTGGCAGCTTGATATGCTCTGGGAAAATGGATTCAAGGATGTTGTTTTGGTGGGAGGCGCGCATAATCTTGATCAATTGCGTGAACTGGACAATGAAATGCCGATGAAGATTGATGTTGTTGAGCAGGAGAATTTGGATGAAGGTATGAAAGGTGCCGTTTTGGCGGCAGAAGATTTGATCAAGGATGATGATGTTATGATTTTTAGTAGTAATGATGTTGTTTCATCGGAGGCATTTAAAGTCTTAAAAGATGCGGCTGATGCAGATAAGGACGCGGATGGGTTTTTGTTGGCGAAGAAAGTTACGGAATATTTCCCTGGCGGATATTTGAGCTTGGATGATGATGGTTTTATCAATGGTGTTATCGAGAAACCTGAACCTGGCGATGAGCCTTCTGATTTGATTAATCTGGTAGTTCATTATTTCAGAGATACGAAGATTTTGATTAAGAATTTGAAAAAAGCTGAGAGTAAGAAGGATGATCTTTATGAGAAAGCTTTGGATAAAATGATTTTAGAGGGGGCTAAGTTACGCGCGGTTGAATATGATGGTTATTGGCAGGCAATTAAATATCCTTGGCATATTGGTCCTGTTTTTGAATATTTCTTGGATCTGAGATTAAGTGGAAAGGAAAGAGATATTTCTGGAGACGCTGATGTGTCTGACAGCGCTTTTGTAGATGGAAAGGTTATAATCGACGATGGCGCTCGTGTGATGGATGGAGCAACTGTTAAAGGTCCTTGTTACATCGGTCGTAAGACTATTGTTGCGACTAACGCATTGGTCCGTGGATCAAATGTTGGAGAATCGTGTGTAATTGGTTTTTCTACTGAAGTTGCGCGAAGTTATTTGGGGGACAATGTTTGGACTCATTCAAATTATATTGGAGATAGTGTGATTGGAAATGATGTTTCTTTTGGCGCGGGAAGTGTGACTGGGAATTTGAGGTTGGATGAAGGAATGATTGGTGAAACTGGTACAAATAAATGGGGGCTTGTTACTGGTGATCATGTGCGTGTTGGAGTGAATACCTCTTTCATGCCTGGGGTTCGTGTTGGTGGAAATAGTTTCATTGGTGCTGGTATCGTGGTTGCGGAGGATATCCCTGAGAAAAGTTTTGTTCGCGGCAAATGGGATCTGAAAATAAGTGAAAATAATGGTGAATTCAATGAAGAGATGCGTGAAATGATGCGTAAGAAATTATAAAAACATTTTTAATATGTCTGATGTTTTGGTTTCCGCTGTAATGCTCAACTATAACAGTAAGTACTTTCCAAAGATGTGCGTGGAGGCTTTTTATCGCGCTGATATGTCTGGTGTCCCTTTTGAGTTTATCGCTGTGGACAATGGTTCTACTGAGCACGTGAGTCTTGGATATTTGGAGAATGCTGAGGAGAAAGGCTTGGTTCGGCTTGTTCGTTCGAAGCGGAATTTGGGATTTGGAGGTGGTAATAATTTGGGCGCGGCTCAGGCGAAAGGAAAATATATTTTGATTTTGAATCCAGATATTTTTGTTGGGGAAGATAGTGTTAAGAAAATGGTTGAGTACATGGAGAAACATCCTGATGTTGGAATTCTTGGGCCAAAGTTGGTTTATCCAGACGATAAAGTTCAGGATTCTTGCAGACGTCATATGAAATTCAGTGATCTCGTTATTAAGAGAACTTTTTTGAGGAAGTTGCCTTTGTTGAGACGGCGAGTCGATAAATATACGATGGAGGATTTTGATCATTCCGTTACGCAAGAAGTGGATTTGTTGGTTGGAGCTTGTTTTATTATTCCTCGGGAGGTTTATGAGAAGGTTGGTGGTTTTGATGAGAGATATTTTTTGTTTATGGAGGATTTCGACTTGTGTAGAGAAATCGCAAAAGCTGGAAAGAAAGTAATTTATTATCCAGAAGTCAGGGTTACGCATAATCACAAAAGATTGTCGGGTGGATCAATCTTTGGATTACTTCGTAAAAAAGTCTTTTGGATTCATTTGATGAGTGCTTTTAAATATTTTTGGAAATGGAGAAAGGACTAATCAATTTGTATCATCGCACTAATTGGCCTGTGGTCGCTTAAGCCTTTTGGTCCTACTTCACTTTTCTTTGTGGTAAATTTGCCATCTTCGAGTAAAAGCCAATCTAATTTCGCATTGTATATTGGCCCTATATTGAAGGTTGATTTACTTGTGGGATCGTTGAATGTTTTTTTCTTTGAGTCTGATGTTGCTTGAAATTCGTGTTTTCTCCAATGTTCTGAATCTTTTTGGCCTATGCGTCTTCTCTTCCCAAAGAAATTGTTTCGTGCGTTTGGTAATGCATTTGCGATTCCGTGGCTGACTGTATTCAGATCTCCTGTAATAATTGATGGATTTTCGTTTTTTTCTGCATCGTTTGCTATTTGGTCCCATTGAGCAAGGCGGCCTGTTGTATTTGTTTTATCTTCTAAGTGAGTGTTGTATATCGTGATTGTCTTGTTACCAACTTTTATATCGATTTTTTGGGCTACTCTTTGACCTTCTCTTGGTTCCCTTTTTGACATTTCCTGCTTTCCACCTTCCCAGTCGTGCCAAAGATTGTCTAATTTGATTGCGGATGTATTGCCAACTGGATATTTGCTCAAAATAGCATGTCCATGAGCTCCTCCGCCTTTGCCAATCTTTTTTAATTTTCCTCTGAGGGAAAGCGGGAAGTCTTTTTCGTCTCCATCTAATTCCAGGAATTCTGTGGTGTATGTTACGTATTTATAACCAAGTTCTTGTGCCATTTTTAAAGCGATGTTTTTATTTCCAGTTCTTTCACAATCCCAATCTACTTCTTGGATACAAAGTATGTCTGGATCTTCTTTTCTCAAATGTTCGATTTGTTCGTCAACTTTATATCCTCTTTCAATATTCCAGGTCATCATCTTGAGCTCTGGATTATCTGGGTCTTCTGGCTGTTTATCAGGTTGGTTTTGGTTGACCCATGTCTTTGATTCGCCACATCTTGGAAGATTTTTGCGTTCCATAATTTCTTGGGCATTTCTTCTGACTGAATCTCTGTGTTTTTGAATCTCTGGAGCGATTGGTTGACCTTCTCGTTCAAGTTCTTCCATTTTTTTGGAAGCTTCTTTTGTATCATCGATTATTTCTCCTTGAAAATCTTGTGTTTCCTGCCAGGAGTTTGATTCTGTGCTCATTTTTGTTTTTGTTTTCTGATTTATTATTATACCAGAAAAGACTCGTTTTCTCAACCACAGGGCACTTCGGCGACGAGGTGTCCTGTTCCTGATATTTAGGCTTTTTTCGCTAACTGCCTAATAACTTCCGGATACCATTTCTTTTCCAGAGCTTGGACTTTGTCCTTCAGAGTGTCTAGAGTGTCGTCAGGGGTGACTGGACAGGTTTTTTGGAGGATTATTTCACCTGTGTCGCATCCTTCATCTACGTAATGGATTGTCATTCCTGTTTCTGTCTCCCCTGCTTTCAGAACTTCTTCGTGGACACTTGCTCCGAAGAAACTTGGACCACAGAATTTTGGGATCAAAGCTGGATGGACATTTATGATTCGATGTGGGAAGCGTTTTACAAATCCTTCTGACAAGATTCGCATATAACCTATCAATACAACTAGATCAACATCGTGATTTTCTAGTATTTCTGCCATTTGTTCGTCAAACTCTTCACGGGTTTTATTGGCTGGATCTACGAAAATTGCTTTATACCCTTGTTCCCGTGCTCGCTCTAACGCATACGCCGACTCCTTGTTTGAAATGACACAAGCAAGTTCTATGCCAGGCATTTTGCCTTCTTTCATTTCGTCGATAATGGCTTGGAGATCTGTGCCGTTGGTTGAGGCCAATACTCCTATTTTAAATAGTTCCATTGTGATTAAATCCTATCTTTTTTTTAATTTTTTCTCCAGTCTTTGTTATCGCCAGGCCGCCTAATGCTGTTTCTCTCAGTTTTGGCGAGATCATTCTTCCTATATTGCTCATCGACTCAACCACTTCATCAAAAGGTACAAAACTTTTTATTCCAGCTATGGCCATGTCCGAAGAAGAAATTGCCAAGGATGAAAGTAAGCCTCCTCTCTTTATACATGGAACTTCCACCATTCCTCCAAGGGGGTCACATGTTAGACCTAGAAGGTTTTTCAATCCAAGAGCGGCTGCGTGCATACATTGCTCTGGAGTTCCTCCCCTTAATTCCGTTAGGGCTCCAGCTGCCATCGCTACCGCAGAGCCTATTTCTGCCTGACATCCACCTTCTGAACCCGCCAGGGTTGCGTTTTCGGCTATTATCATCCCTATTCCAGCCGCATTGAAGAGAACTTTTATGACCTCTTTGTCTGAATATTTGCGTGTTTTTTGAGCGGCCAGCATTACTCCCGGAATTACGCCCGAAGCTCCTGCCGTTGGGAAGGCGACTATCTGTCCCATACTTGCGTTGTGTTCACCTGTCGCTGTCGAATAGGCTATCGCGAGAAGAGTCATCTCTGAATTCATCATTTTGTGTTTTGAAATTTGTTCGTAAAAATGTTTTGCGTCTCCTCCTGACATTTCGCTGAGTGATTTTTTGCCGGATTCAAGTCCTTTGGCCACAGCATTTTTCATGACTTCCAATCTCTTCCCCATCTTTTCTATAATTTCGTTTTGAGACTTGCCACTAAATTCCTTTTCGTGAAGGATTGTTATTTCTGAAATTGTTTTTTTATGCTTTTTTGTCAGTTCTAGAAGTTCTTTCGTGCTATGAAATGTATAAGTCATTTGTTTAATTTTTATAGGGCATTTATATTTGCCAATGAATAAAAACCTCTTCCACTACTGAAGAGATTTCTGGCCAGGCTTAGTTAGAGAGCGAACGAAATCTACTCCTTGGACTTCTTGTAATCGAAGTACGTCCCTCAGGTTTGGACGGTATCCTTCCAGATTCAAGAAAGTTAGAGATTTCGCTCCTACACGGAAACTTTGAATATCAACTATGTCTGATCCCATCGATGCTAGAGCGGCAGTTATTTCTGCTATGATTCCTTTTCTTTTTGCGTGTGAGATTATTAGCGACATGTATTTACCAGCTATGCCCTTAAGATCTATATCAAATTCATTTATTTTTTTTATTATAATTTTCCCACCACCTGTGGAAGACCCTATCACTATCATTTTTGGTCGGCCTTTTGCTTGAAGTGTTATTTTCACTGAGTTTGGGTGATACCCAATTCCAAGATCCTCCGTTTTAAACTCAAACTCTATCTTGTTTTTTTTTGCTAATTTAAAAGATTCTTTGATTCGTGGATCTGCTGTTCTCATTTTCATAATGCCCGCCAGAAGTGCTTTGTCCGTAGCATGACCTTTGTACACAGTTGCAAATGATCCATGTAGAGCAAAGACTACTTTTTCCGGAGTCTTGTCAAAAAGGGCTCGAGCCATCTGCCCTATCTTTACAGCACCAGCCGTGTGAGAACTTGAAGGTCCTACCATTATCGGACCTGCAATGTCAAAAGTTGAGTAGTTAGTCATAGGCGAGAAAGCTATCATTTTTTTTGAGTGTATCATAACACTTCGCGGAAACTCCATACAAAACTGTTAGACCCAGGAGTCAGGATTCTTTTAGAGAATCTGTCCACTAGTATGGGTTGTGTTTGTTGGGGTTTTTATGTATAATTTTATGATTTCAATTAAATTAAATCAAATTGAATCTAGTTTAAATTTAGATCGTCGAGCCTAGTTTAGAAAGGTTCCTTAAAAAACAGAAACAAATAAAAACATTATTACTTTGTGATGGTCCTCTTTGACTCTTTGGACCGGTCTACGACTCATCTATATGATGAGTGTCTGGCTTCTCCCCCGGACGTATAATTGCTGGGTAGCGAGAAGCATAAAACAGATGGTCGGTGGCGTGACTGAAAAAATCGCCGAAGCAAGGTAGTATCTTTAGGAGGTTTAGTCTCCTCTCAAAAACAAAAATAAACATGATCGTTGCACCCGCTTATAATTGGGCCAGCGTGGTTTTTCCCCCTCACGGGGGTTTTTTTTTATAAAAGTTTCTGATAGAGTTTTGGTTAGATATATTTTTAACCCTTTTAATTATGGAAGTTTTAGCAATGCTTACTCCTGTATGGATAATCCTTTTCTTATTGATCGTCTCTTCGATCAGAGAGGTGAAGCAATACGAGAGAGGTGTGAAATTCAATCTCGGAAGATTTTCAAAAGTCGCTGAACCAGGTTGGAGACTTGTTATTCCTGTTTTTCAAAAAATGACCAAAATCGATCTTCGTGTGAAGGCGGTTGATGTGCCTGACCAAGAAGCAATCACTGAAGACAATGTTTCTGTGACCATCAATGCTGTTATTTACTATAAGGTTTCAGATGCTGCAAAGGCTATTATTGAGGTTGAGAATTTTTATTATGCGATTTCTCAATTAGCTCAAACAACTATGCGGAATGCTGTTGGTGAGGTTGACTTGGATACTCTTTTGCAGAAAAGAGAACAGATTGCTGAGACAATCCAAAAAATCGTGGATGCTGCAACTGATCCTTGGGGAATTAAGGTTGAAGCTGTTGAATTAAAAGATGTTGTATTGCCACAAGATCTGAAGAGAACTATGGCGAAAGTTGCTGAGGCTGAGAGGGAAAGAAGAGCTGTCATCATCAAAGCAGAAGGTGAGGTTCAGGCCTCTGATAATTTGGCTAAAGCTGCAAAGACTTTGAGTGAATCTCCTGGGGCTTTGCATTTGAGGACTTTGCAATCCGTGAACGACCTGTCTTCTGATCAATCGAATACAACTATCTGGATGATGCCTATTGAGGTATTGAGAGCTATCGAGAATATTGGTGACAAAATAGGAAAGTAAATCTAAAGACTATGTTAGATATTTCTGGAAAAAAATTTGGGGTTTTGGCCTATCCGGCTGGGCATTCTTTGTCGCCAGCGATGTTTCGAGCTGCGGGTTTTTATTACGATGTTTTCGATATTGAGCCTGAGAAGTTTGGCGAGTTCGTCATGGAAAAGGATTTTGATGGACTAAGTCTTTCTCTGCCTTATAAGGAGGAGATTTTGCCTTTTTTGGATGAAGTTTCTTCTGACGTTGAGGAGATTGGCGCGTGTAATACCGTTTTGAAAAATGAAGATGGAGAGTTGATAGGTTTTAATACAGATTGGGTTGGGGCTATGGCTGCTTTGGAAGAAGCTGGGGTTGAGATTAAGGGAAAGAAAGTAATCGTGCTTGGTGCTGGGGGCGCTGCTCGAGCTATCTGTTATGGATTAATGCGTGGAGGGGCGGAGGTTGTTGTTCTGAATAGAGATTTGAAAGAGGCGGAAAGTTTGGCAGGCGATTTTGGTGTAGAGGTTGGTTTATTGAATTCTATCGAAGGCCGGGAATGCGATGTTTTGATCCAGGCTACTTCTGTTTGGTTGACTGCTGGGCTTGATGTGAAGATTGTCCCCGATACTTTTGTTCATGAGCTTGGCGCGCGTGGTTGCGTTGTGATGGATATTGTTTACAAACCTTTGATGACTCCGTTGCTTGAGATTGCAGCCAAGGCTGGGTGCAAGATTGTGACTGGAGAAAAAATGCTTCTTAATCAAGCGTTGAAGCAATATGAAATTTGGACTGGGCAGGATGCCCCTAAAGATCTTATGAAGAACGCTTTGGAGGATGCTTTAAAATAGATTCGTATTTCAATATGACCAGGATCACTCCTGCTACTATAAAGATATCGGCCAAGTTGAAAGCGGGCCAGAAATTGAATGAAATAAAATCTAGAACCTCTCCTTTGTTGATACGATCAAGCACATTTCCAAAAGCTCCTGCCAAGATTAGAGAGATCGCCCATTTGCTAAAAACATTTTCGAAATTCATTTCGTCTCTGGCTATTTTCAAGACTAGAACGATTAGGAAAACAGACAATACCAATATCAATTTTGGGTGAATACCTATCCCAAAAGCGATTCCTGGATTGAAGGTTGTTTCTAGTGTCAGGAAATTACCTATCAACTTAACTGGTTCGTCTAACAAGTTGATTGCCAGGATTTTCGTAATTTGATCTAGAAGAAGTAAGCTGAAGGTTGCCAGCACCATCATCAAACGTTCCTTCTTAAGTTTTTTTAATTTTGTCATCTCAAGACCATTGTACAAGAAGTCTGATTTGGTGTAAATTTCCCGTACCTAAGAAATCCTAATGTTAAGATTAAAAAGCATATTAAAAGCTGATAATACTTTGGCTTTGGCAGTGTTTTTACTGCTGATTTTCGGCCTAGTTATGATCACAAGTATTGGTGTTCCGAAGTCTATTCAACTTTCTGCGCCTGGCGTGCTTTATCCAAATTGTGGAGACCCTAATGTTGATTGTTATTTGCTTTTCAAGAATCACTTGGTGAGATTAGGAGTTTCGTTGGCTGCTTTTTTTGTGGCATTCAAATTGCCTTTTGAGTTCTGGAAAAAAACTTCTATCATCTTTTTCTTTGGCATATTTTTCTTGTTAATTTTTGTTTTGATGTCTGGGGACGCTTATGGAACAATCGCGAAAAGTTGGTTGGTTCTTTCTGGGACCTCTCTGCAACCTACTGAATTCGCCAAGTTAGCCTTGGTTTTGTATATGGCATATTTTTTGTCCAGGAAGGGCCGGAAAGTCTCCGATTTCTACGATGGATTCATACCGTTTGTGATAATGAGTAGCATTATTATTGTGCCTGTTTTGATGCAGCCCGACTTGGGATCTACCTTGGTTATAGGTGTGATCGCTGTGAGTATGTATTTTGTGGCTGGGGCTAATTGGAAACATCTTCTGGTTGGCGCTCTTGGTGCTACTATTTTGGCTATTATCCTTATTGCTAGTATTCCTCATGTAAGAGACCGATTTGAATCGTTCATGAGGGTGGATGATGAGTGTATGGAAGATTCTTGTTGGCAAAGTAAACAAGCCAATATTGCTGTTGGCAGTGGCGGGCTTTTTGGGCGCGGATTGACTCAGGGGGTTCAGAAGTCGTATTGGCTTCCTCAAGCTACCGATGATTTTATTTTTGCTGCGTCTGCTGAGGAACTTGGGTTTTTGAGGATTATCTTGATTGTAATTGCATATTTTGTCATTGCTCAGAGAGGTTTCTATGTCGCAAATCACACCAAATCCAGTTATGAGTCATTAGTGGCCGTTGGTATAACTGTTTGGATCGTGATGCAGGCTTTTATCAATATCGCGGTGAACACCGCTCTAATACCCGTCACAGGGATCCCACTGCCGTTCGTGAGCTATGGAGGGTCTTCTCTTTTTGCTTCGATGGTTGGTGTGGGAATTTTGTTAAGTATATCAGCTCAAACCGGAAATAATGCGCGTAATATTCACAGGAGGCGGGACTCTAGGTCACGTCACCCCAAACCTGGCCGTTATAGAAGAATTTACTAATCGGAGCAGGAAACATCATGTCATGTATGTAGGCGCAAAAAAAGGCGTCGAGAAAGTCGCTGTTTTGAAATTCATGGATGGCTTGGAGTTTCATAATTTCGAATATCGGCATGTTGTTAGTGGGAAATTGCGTCGGTATTTTTCTGTGCAGAATTTCTTTGATATTTTCAAGGTTGGGATTGGGTGTGTTCAGGCTCTGAGCATTGTTAGGAAGTTTGATCCACATGTTGTTTTCAGTAAGGGTGGATTCGTTTCTGTGCCTGTTGTTTTTGGAGCTGCGTTTATTAATTTGTTTCGTAAGAAGGATCGTAGGATCAAAATTATAGTCCATGAATCTGATGTTGTTCCTGGTTTGGCAAATAAAATTGGAAGTAAATTTGCTGAAAAGGTTTTGATTAGTTTTGAGGAGTCTAAAAAATATTTCAAGAAAGTTAGTAGGAAGGTTACGTTAGTTGGAAATCCTGTTCGTAAATCTGTTTTGAAAGGGTCGTCTGAGCGCGGGATGAAGCTTTGTGGGTTTAATCGGTTCAAGGATGTTTTGTTGGTGATGGGTGGAAGCCAGGGAGCTAAACAGGTCAATGATTTGGTTTGGGAAAATTTGAATGAGTTATTGAAGAAATGGCAGGTCGTGCATATTACGGGGAAAGGAAACTTGAAATTTGGGTTGAAGAAAGATGGATACAAACAGTTTGAAATTTTGTATAAAGAACTTCCGGATGTTTATGCGGCTTGTGATTTGGTAGTGACTCGTGGTGGAGCAAATAGTTTGGCGGAAATCGCTTCTTTGGGGAAGAAAGCTTTGATCGTTCCTCTAGGCTTGGATACGAGTCGTGGTGATCAGATTGTGAATGCTCGGATTTGTGCGGAGGAATATGGTTGGCAGGTTTTGTCTGGGGATGTTAGCGGGGAGCAGTTTTCGAGGCTGCTTGAAATCGCAGCTGAAGAGAACTTCAAAGGGGAAGAGGTGTTGCACAAAAAAGCTTCGGGGATGATCGTGGATGTATTATTGGAAGTTTGACTTTTTACCTACTATAAGCTATTGTTTGGTACCCAAGGGCTTAAGAATGGGATTCAAATTTAGTTCATTGAAATTATCGGTTCGGGGCCGCGTTTTCTGATCTTTAAAAAAAGCAATATGCTTATAAAAATTCTTGTGTTAACAACGATGATTATTTCTTTTTCGTTTGCAGTTGTTGTGCAAATGAGGCTTTTAAATTATGCCAAAAAACATCCTTTGCCCGAATCAAGATACACATATCTTCTAGGTTTTATTAAGCTTAGTTACGTAAACGTTTTATATCTTTTGAGTGTGGCCGTTCATGCCACGCTTTTTCTTTGGTTAACCTTTTATTATTTATAAATGATAGGACTCATATTCCCAACTAGACGAAAAGTCGAACTCGATCCCGACAGGGATAGTAATCGCGATATGCACTTCAAGGGACAACAGATTGGCGAAGAAGTGATTTGTTTTTGCCGCAAGCATTGGCTAACAGCATTATCTCACTTTGGATTATGGGCTCTGCTCGTCGTGATAGAGTCTATTTTTATATTTAATTTTGGAAAGATTTATGGGATTGTTGAGGGGAATTTTGGAATCGCAATTCTGTATTTTGGCGTCGTGGTTTTGCTGACGATCTATGTCCATAAAACTTTCTTGAGGTTCTTCTCTTACTTTTTGAATACTGTGATATTTACTAATACTCGTGTAATTGTGCATAAAAAGACTTTGTTTCTTCAGGATTCTCATGAGGTTTTGGATATCACGAAAATACAAGACGTTAAGAAGTTGCAGGATGGTATTTTTAAAAATCTTCTTGGATATGGTGATCTCATGATCACTCTTTCTTCTGATAAGTCTTCTCTTTTGATTCCTTTTGTTCCGAATGTTAATTTTCATTTCAGATGTCTTTCTCGTATAAAGAGAGATACCGTGGTAAGAGGAAAAATCCGCAGTTTGAGAAAAGACGAGGAAAGGCTTCGTGGTTCTTTCCCTGTGGAAAAATCTGAAGAGATGATCAAACTTGAACGAGAACAGATTGAGGATGCTTACAAAAAAATCATTGGAGAAACTGTTAAGTCAAAGACTGAGATTGTTAGAGTGAGTGAGCCTGAACCTGTTTATGGGTCTACTTCTTATCATGATTTGTTGATTCCGGATGAAAGTGTTGAAAAAAAGTTGTAGGTTTAGGGGTGGAGCTGTAGAATTCGTGGCATGGAAAATGCTTATTTCATTATTGGAGGGTCTCTCGGGTTTGTGTTTTTGTTGTGGATCGCTGTTGGGGTGAGACATTTGAGAGTTTTGGCTGGAAAAGTCGAGAGTAGTTTGGGAGAGGTTTTTTTGTTGATTGGGGCTAGATATGATCTATTGCCAATTTTGGTTGAAGTTTTGGCTCGGTATTCTGGCGGGAGTTCGCAGTTTGGTGATTTCCGGAGAAATGGGATTTCTAACAGGGATAAAGCTAGGCGAATGAAGGTTGCTTCTGACGAAAAATCTTCTACTGAAGCAGCGTTTTGCAAGGCTTTGAACGACTTGGTTTGGTTTGGTGATGATAACGATGAGGCTTCTACGGATGTCTTGTTTTTGGAGATTAAAAAAGAGGTCGAGGATCTTGGTAATCAGATTGAGAAAAAATCTGGGGAGTATAATGATGTGGTTTTGAAGTTTAATCGGTCGGTTGGATTTTGGCTGCTTCGACCGATCTCCTTGGTCATGAGAATGAATGAGGCCAAAAAAATTGAATTTGGAAAGTAAAATTGAGTTGACGGTGAGCGTTTACTCACCTATATTGATGGTGAGTATATTCTTACCCTCAATTTTATGGACAACTTGACCGACAAACAGAAAGCCGTATTAAAGTTCATAGAGAAGTACCAGATGAAAAATGGGCGTTCCCCTACTTTGAGAGAGCTTCGGGAGGGGTTCAACGTGAGTAGTGACAATAGTATTTTGAAGCATTTAAAGGCTCTTGAGACTAAGGGTTTTATTGAGAAAGATGAGACTGCCCGTGGAATTTCTCTTCTAAATTCTGTGCGAGATAAACTTGATTCTAATATGGTCAAAATTCCTCTTCTTGGAATGATTCCTGCTGGTGGACCCGTTATTAGTGAGGAATATGTTGATGAGTGGGTTGGTTTTGAAAAGGGTTTTGTACAGGATTTGGGGAATTCATTTATGCTCCGTGTGACTGGTGAGAGCATGATTGATGCTGGAATTTATGAGGGGGATTTGGTTATTGCTTCTCTCAAGGCTGAGCCTAAGGTTGGGGATATTGTGATTGCTTTGATAGACGGAGGGAATACTTTGAAGAGGTTTGTTAAAGAGGGTGGACGAGCTTTTTTGAGGGCTGAAAATAGTAGTTATTCTGATCCTGATATTATTCCTGTTGAGGAGCTAACTATTCAGGGTGTAGTTAAAGGACTTGTACGTACATATTAATTTAAACATATTGCTATGATATTAATTACGATCGACAACAATAAGGACTTTATGCGACTTCGAGTTAATCGAAGTAAAGCATCTCATCATCTTCGCAGAACACGCAAAAGATCTTGGTTATCAAAATTGTTTGCTGTTAAGAGGAAGTTTTAGTTAGAAGTTTTATACTTTTTACTACTATGCTCGTGGGCGTTTGACCGCTCACTGAAGTTCAATGACCAAAGATAAAAATAAATATGATCATTAAATTTTTTAATCAAAGCATAAAAAAATTTCTTAAAGTATTGGATGAGCCTACAGCTGCTAGGATTGTACGTACTTTAAATATGCTGGATAGATTTGAACATAGACTTGGGATGCCACACAGCAAGAAGATTGATACAAATCTTTTTGAGTTGAGAATAAATGGCAAGAGAAAGATTCGAATTATTTACTGTTTTCATGAAAATCAAATCGTTTTGCTGAATATTTTTATTAAGAAAACTCAAAAAATCCCGAGGGAAGCATTGCTTTTGGCAAAATCACGTTTAAATTCTCTTGAACACATATAACTTATGCGTTATACTTGAGTAGCTATGGAATCTTTTAAATCTGTCAAAAAGGAACTCTTACAGAATAAAAAAATTCGTAATGAATACGATAAGCTTGAGCATGAATTTAAAATTGCTGAAGTTATTATAGAAAAAAGACTAGAACAGGGACTGACACAATCGGAACTTGCTAAAAAGATCGGAACAAAGCAATCTGCTATCTCACGTCTCGAATCTGGAAATTACAATCCCAGCATCGCCTTCCTGGGGAAAGTCGCTAAGGCATTAAATCTCGATCTAGTTGTTTCGTTATCGTAAAATATGATAAAAGTGTGAGAGAAAAATAGAACTGCGTTCTCTTTTCTCTGGCCACCGTAGCTCAGCTGGTAGAGCAATGCTTTCGTAAAGCAGAGGTCCCGGGTTCGACTCCCGGCGGTGGCTCCAGGTACCAGTCGCCCTCACGGGCTCCTTTTTTGAAAACTTTGGGAAAGTTTTCAACGCTTTCAAAGGAGAAGGTGTTCGTGAAAATTTTTCCTCGCTTAGCTTCATAATTTTTTGTCAGCGGGAACCCACAAGACCCGCTGAAAAATTATCGCGCTTGCTCGCAAAAGATTTTCACTCACTGTTTTTAATTGGTGGCTCCAGAAGCTTTTTTGTATTTTGTCCTCGCTACGCTCGTCCGACGCTTCGCGTCTGCCCATCTGTTCTCACAGAATGCAAGTCGTTTTTTTTTAATTTTGTAAAGATTGATTGTATAATCCTTCCGCTATGGGCGAAAAACTTACTCCAATGATGCAGCAGTATCGCGCTATCAAGGAGAAATACAGTGATTGTATTGTTCTTTTCCGTTTGGGAGATTTTTATGAGATGTTTTTTGAGGATGCTGTTGCCGGATCTAAGATTTTGGGGATCACGTTGACTGCGAGAAACAAAGGCGACGGCGTCAAGGCGCCGATGTGCGGTGTTCCATATCATGCAGCAGAGAAATATATTGGTAAGCTTACTCAAGCTGGGAGGAAGGTCGCGATTTGTGATCAAATTACTGAACCTAATGGGACTGGCATTGTGGAAAGAGATGTGACTCGCGTTGTTACGCCCGGTACGACGCAAGACGATAGTATCTTGGACGAGAAGTCTAATAATTATGTTGCTTGTATCGTGCAGAGCTATGATGGTTTTGGTTTTTCTTATGCTGATGTAACGACTGGTGAAGCTTTTGTGACTGAGTTTTTGTCGGCTGAAGAGGTGAAAGATGAAATTTCTAGAGTTGCTCCAGCTGAAATTATTTTGGCTGAGGGATTGGTTGAAAGTTTTCGTTCTGTTTTGTCTAGAGAGGCTCGGGTTTATTTTCCTTTTGAAATTTTTGGGGATCCTTCAAGGGTTTTGATTGATAGTTTTGGGATGAAGTGTCTTGGTGTTTTTGGGATTGAAGACAAAAAAAGTGCGATTTTGGCGGCCGCTACTCTTTATGAGTATTTGAAGGAAACGCAGAAGACGGATTTGAAGCATTTGGAGAATATTCGCTTTTATACTAGAGATGATTTTATGCCTTTGGTGGCGACTACTTACAGAAATCTTGAGATTTTTTATTCTGGGAATAGTCGTGGTAAAGGGCAGGATCAATCTTCTCTTTTTTCTGTGATTGACCAGACGCTGACCTCTATGGGCGGGCGGAAATTGAAGAATTGGATGATTCATCCTTTGAATAATCTTGAGAAAATTCAGAAGCGGATTGCTGCTGTTGAGGAAGCTCTGAGGGATGCTAATTTTCTGGGAGATGTTCGGGAGATTTTGGGAGGGATTTTGGATATTGAGAGGTTGTTGAGTCGTTTGAGTTTGGGGACTGGGAGTGCTCGGGATTTGGTTGCGCTGAAGGTTTCCCTGAACAAAGTGCCTTTATTAAAGCAGAAGCTTTTGAGGTTTGAGTCTGAGTTTTTCAAGGAAGTTGTTGGGGATTTGGTTGATCTCGGAAAGTTGACGTCTGTTATTGAGGAAGCTATAAAAGATGAACCTCCCGCTATTGTGCGTGAAGGTGGAATGATCAAGGACAAATATAATGCTGAGCTTGATGATCTGCGATCGATCAATACTGAGGGGAAAGGATTTATTGCCGAGATGCAAAAGCGAGAAATCGAAAGGACGGGAATTTCGTCGTTAAAAATTAAATACAATAAAGTTTTTGGATATTATATTGAGATCAGTAAGTCTAATTTGAAAAACGTGCCGGATGATTATGATAGGAAGCAAACTTTGGTTAATGCTGAGCGGTTTATAACCCCAGAGCTCAAGGAATATGAGGATAAGGTTTTGAGAAGTAGGGATCGGATTTGCGAATTGGAATATGAGCTTTTTTATTCTGTTAGGATGAATGTTGTTGAGCGTATCACTGAAATTCGTAGAGTTGCTGATGCTGTCGCTCGGATCGATGTTGTTTTTGGTTTTGCTGAGTTGGCGTTGAAAAATAATTACTGCAAACCAGAGGTAACAAATGGGCTTGAATTGGAAATTTCTGAGGGAAGACATCCTGTGCTTGAGAGAATTAATTTGGCGTATGATTTTATTCCGAATGACTGCGTGATTGATCCTGAAAAGAATAGTTTAAATTTGATTACCGGACCGAATATGGGTGGGAAAAGTGTTTATTTGAAGCAGGTTGCTTTGATCGTTTATCTTTCTCACATTGGGTGTTTTGTGCCGGCTAAGTCTTGTCGTGTTGGATTGGTAGATCAGATTTTCACTCGTATTGGTGCATCTGATAATTTGGCTGCTGGCGAGAGTACTTTTATGGTTGAGATGGTTGAGGCTTCGACTATTTTGCATAATGCAACCGCTAGGAGTTTGGTGATTTTGGATGAGATTGGTAGAGGGACTTCAACTTATGACGGGCTAAGTATTGCTTGGGCTATTTGTGAATATCTGCACGACAAAATAAAGGCTAAAACTCTTTTTGCAACTCACTACCATGAGTTGATTTCTTTGGTTGAGAAGCTTGGTCGTGGCAAAAACTTCAGCGTTGCTGTTAGTGAGAAAGCTGCAAAGCATGAGGATGGAAAATCTGATTTGGTCTTTTTGTATAGGATTGTTTCTGGAGGAACTAGCAAAAGTTATGGAATTGAAGTTGCAAAATTGGCTGGCTTGCCAAGAGATGTTATTATGAAAGCGAGGGGTATTTTGGAAAATCTAGAGAGAGAAATTGTAGAAAATTCTTCGAAGGTGCATGAGAATCAAATTGATATTTTTGGGAGTCGTGCAGAGGATCATAGTGAGGGCCGGAGTGCCGAGCGGGATCGGGATGCTGAGCGTGGGCATCGAGCGATTGAGGAGCTCAAGAATGTTGATCCTGATAATTTGACGCCTTTAGAGGCTTTGAAAAAATTCCATGATTTAAAAGAAAAAGGACTAATATAATTATATGAGTATCATTAAAGTATTGCCGGATCACCTGATCAACCAGATTGCTGCTGGTGAGGTTGTTGAACGTCCTTCGAGTGTTGTGAAGGAGCTTTTGGAAAATAGTATTGATGCGGGAGCAACTTCGATCGTTATCGAAATCAATGATAGTGGCAAAAATATGATCAAAATTACTGATAACGGCAAAGGTATGTCAAAAGAAGATGCTGAGAAATCAATTCAAAGGCATGCCACTTCAAAAATTTCTTCTGAAGCCGATTTGTGGAATATTTCTACTATGGGTTTTCGAGGAGAAGCTTTGGCGTCTATCGCTTCTGTTTCTCAGATGACTATTAAAACCAAACAGTCGTCTTCCAATGCAGGAACTGAACTTTCCGTAGATGCTGGCAAACTTGCTTCTGTAGCCGAATGTGGGATGTCGGATGGCACCTCTATAGAGGTTAATAATTTGTTTTTCAATACTCCTGCCAGACAGAAATATTTGAAAAAAGATTCAACTGAACTTAGGCATATTATGTCTTTAATTAACACATATTCTTTCGCTCATCCTGAGGTTTCTTTCAAATTTATAAGTAATGGAAATGTCCAATTGGATTTGCCTGGAGGTGTCGATTTGAAGAGAAGAATTTCTGATATTTTTGGGACTGCTACTTCTGATGCGATGTTGGACGTGTTTTACGGGGGAAGTGATTTCAAAATGACTGGGTTCGTTGGGAAACCTGCTATTTCTAGATCGGATAGCAAGCACCAATATATTTTTGTTAATAATCGGCCGATTTCACATTATTTGATCGCTTTCAAAGTCAAAGATGCTTTTCATTCTTTGTTGATGGAGGGGAAAAAGCCTGTTTTTGTTTTGAATATTGAGATTGATCCTGGGTTGATTGATGTCAACGTGCATCCTAGAAAAATAGAGATAAGATTTGAGGATGAAGAGAATCTTTTGAAAACTGTTTACCGGGCCGTTTCCGCTACGTTGGAAAAAAACAATTTGGCTCCGAAAGCTTATACTGAGGCTTCCAGATATATGTCTGATAAATTTCCTGACAAGGATGAATTGAGTGCTTTGGGCAGCGGTGGTGTTCCGGTGGTTGGAGTGTGGCCTGCGGGAATGAGATCGCATGGTGGATTGCCACAAGGTGGTTTTTCTCAAGGGAATTTGGATTTTGGGGAGGATGATGGAAATCAAGTTTTGCGCGCTGTAACGCAGGTTTCAAATTCGTACATAGTCGCTCAAAATAATGAAGGCTTGGTTTTGGTTGATCAGCATGCCGCGCATGAGAGGGTTAGATATTTTGAATTAACTGATCAATATGATTCGGGTGATAAAAATATTCAGCCTTTGTTAATGCCTCATGAGTTGGAACTCACTTTGGATGAAAAGGAAAATTTGAAAGACAATCAGAAAGTTTTCGAAGATCTTGGTTTTGAAATCAGCGAAGGTCCTTCTGGGGAACTCACTCTTTATGCCGTACCCGCCATTCTTTCTACTGAGGATATAAATGATGTGATAGCTGGAGTTTTGGAGGATTTGTCTAACGAGAAGACCCCTACCAACATCCAAGGCAAGAAGGAAATGATTATTCATTTCATGTCTTGTAGAAGCGCTATAAAATTTGGGCAGAAATTGTCAATTGATGAGATGAATTCTTTGTTGGAGCAGTTGGATAAAGTGGATAGACCATATACGTGTCCTCATGGTAGACCTACTATGGTGAGACTGACTTTTGATGAATTGGAAAAAATGTTTGGGAGAAAGGGCTAGTTTAATTGGGACATAGCTGTAAAAGCTTCAGGCATAAACATGTTTATGCCTTCAGTTTTTGAGCATCATGATGCTCAAAAATACAGCTAGATGTCCCAATTCTCCTCCCCCTTCCTCCCATAAGGATTTTTATAAAGATTTATTCACCCCAAACGGAAGAGAAGTATCGATCGTAGACGAGGTTTGTTGCGTAAACGATTTTGTTTTCTCCTTTAAGGAAAGCGTCTTCCGGGTAATAAACGTATGGATTTAATTCATCATTCTCTTGATCTCGTGGTTGAATCGTTTTTGTTAAAACTGATCCTACTGAACCTGGTTGTTTTTGGGCAGAGAAACTGTACGTGTCGACTGGAGAAAAATCTAATTTGAATGGGAGTTTGTATTTGAGTGTTACAGATGATGTGTTTTGTGGAGGGGTTGAGATTCTCACATCAAAATATGCCCTGTCGAGTTCAGAATCGTAGCCGATATTCACGTCTTCTTTCGATATACCCGTAGACTCCAGTAGGATTGCCCCTTCAGGCACGTATATCCTCGTTTTAACGACGTTTGTGGCTCTGCCCATTATATCCACCACGTAGCCTGGAACGTGTCTGTAATCGAAGCCAAAGCTATTCCAGATGTTATTCCATTCCGCCTGGTGATCTTTGCTAAATGTATGAGTCCTAGCTACGGTCAATTCGTCTATCAAAGTGCCATCTTTTTCTATGTTTGTGACGTGTGTGATCGCTTCCTCAATAAAATGTTCAGTTTTGTTTCCCGCATCCGAGGTGTGAATTACTGCCAAAAAGTCTTCTTTTTCTCCTAGTGGTTTGAATTTTCCGCTGATTCCTAAAGTATCGAAGAACGATTCTATGACAGAATCTTTTGAGTAGGCTAGGACTTGTTTTTGTTGAGCTGCTCTGTAGAGAATGCCCATTATTTTCGAGACGTTTTCTGTTTTGAAAATTTGTTTTTTGAATTCAGGGACCATCATTTTCAAGATATGTTTTGGATCTTCTTTGCCCCATATTTTTGCTTCGATAACGTATGTCAGAATTGGAATGTAGTTTTCTGCTGTGATTTGGTCGGGGAGATCTCCGACTTGGATTGGACCTGATACTTCGAGGAAGTCTTTCAGGGAGCTTTGATTGAGCGCGATGACTGTATCAACTTCTGGGCCTCCTTCTTGCTCAAGCATCCAGGCTGCCATTTTGCCTGTGTAGAAAAAATCTGGAGAGTAATTCACATTTCTGAATCTGCAACACAAGAAGAAATCGTAGATTTCATCTGATGGTGGGTCTTCTGCGTGTGGTTCGTCACTCAGGTCGTATACATCCTCTACTTTTAATTCTGTTATGACTCCTTTATCTATCGTTACAAGTCCGTAACTACCAATGAATCCGCCTGTTGGTCTGGTTTCTGCGTTGTTTTGCAAAATGATAAGATATCTGTGTGGAGTGACGTCGCCGAGAAGTGAAAGTACAGCCGGGAAATGTCTTTCTATCGATTCCAAAGTTTTGATTATTTGGTTTATTTTTTCTTTTGCGTATGAAAGTTTTCCTCTTACTTCTATTGGGACTAGATTTTCGTTGATTTTCTCCATTTCATCTCGAGCTAGAGTTGTTTGCACCAAGGCTAGACTTGCTTTTTCGGTTCCTTTCTTGAGGATTTCGGTTATGTCTTCCTGATCTTCAATCACGGTTTTGAATTCTTCGGCTTGATTTTTTGAAATGAAATAAATTGGAATTTTATTCAGCTCCTCTAGGGATTCCGTGAAATATTCACCTGCTTTTGCAAAGTATTTGCCGCTTTCCAAAATTGCTTTTGCGCTTGATCCCAAGCTGCTTTCCTCAGCGTATAGAGTGTCGTCTTCCGCGATGAACCATAGAGTTGATTCCGCTTCTTTGAAGCTTGAGAGTGCGTTTTCGAATGCTTCTTTTGCCTCTGTGAACTGGACTTTGGTTGTATTTTTTGATCCTTCTAAGAGTTTTGAATATCCTTCGAAGGCTTGGTATGTAATTTCTTCTTTTGCTTCGATCGTTTTGTTGTAGACGTTGACGCTATTTATCAGTATTAGGATTATAAATCCAAATACTCCGATCTTTAATAGATTTCCAAAAACGGATCTACTTTTGCTTTCCTTTAATTTGAGGATTGTTCCTTGTTTTTTTTGTTTTTTAAATACGATGTCCTCAATTTTTCTTCCTGGAATCTCTTCTGTTTTCAGATTTGGGCTGTGAGATTCTCTTTTGTGTTTAGGATAAGTTTCCCCACTTAAATTGATTGGAGTTTTGTTCGAAGACGAGGTTATGTTTTCAGTCTTTTTATTCGACATAGATGTAGTAGTACGCTTTCACTCCGTTACCAAAGTACTCTTTTCCCGTGCTTAGTGATTTAACAAGTTTTGATTCCGGCCAGAAAGATAAAATGTTGAAGTAAAAAACTTCGTCGGAGTTTTTGATCTTTAAAACCTCTAAGCTTGTGTCTGATTTGTTCAGATATAAATCCAAACTTTTTTCTAGGAATTCTTTGTTTGTCGAAGCTAAAACTATTGAATCTAAAATTGAATAATACACTCCCCAGCCTTTGCTTTCTGTCTCCATTTGGTAGATCGTGAGGTTGTCGTATTTTGTCTCAGATTTGATTAATTCTTCTGGAGTCGCGACTATTTCCTGTGCAATCGTGCCGTCTGGTAGTTCGTGTTCTTCGATGTGTGGTTCGAATACTGCTCCTGCTGAGATGAAGTTGTTTGCAATTTTTTGGATCCTCAATGCGTCTTCTGTCGGATCTTCTAGCTTGAGTGAAACCAGGTATTTTCCTTCTGCGTTTTGAGCTAAACCGAACTCGTTTTGCAGGAGTGGATAAATGTCTTCAATTAATGAAACGTTACTTCCAAAATATTTTTCTGTGTAGCTTTCGAATACGCCTTCGAATAATTGGGTCGTTTCTTCATCACCTTCGCTGAGAAGTGTTGCAATTCTTTTGACTTGTCTTTCCACGTCTTCACCTCCCCAGAACAGGTTTATTTCTTCTGGGATGTATTTCGTTAATTCTGCTTCATAATCTGCCTGGTATGTTACGTATCTGTTACCTTTTAGGAATTCTTCCTCTAAGGCCATGAATGTTTCTATTTCAAAATATTCGTCTGATGCAATTAGCACTAGGCCTTCTGACGAGAAGATTTTTGAGAAGGGATCGATCGCTGAGTTTAGCAATTTTGATCCTGAGAACACTCCATATTTTTGAAGTAAGGCTTCTGGGTGTTGGTCAAAATTGATAAACACAAAGGCAACTCTGTTGATTGCAGATTCGTCTAGAGCATCTTTGAATCTTTCGCTTTCGGATAGTTTTGTTTGATCGGTGGCGGTTTGTGCGTCAAGAATCAACTGTATCGCTTCTTCTGATCCTGCTGAGAAGATCAAATATTTATCTACGAAAGCTGCGTATGCCATCTTGTCTAAAGAACGATCTTCTCCTGGATATCTCAAGTTGAATTCGTAGATTTTTTCGTTGTTGTAAGTTTTTTCTGATAATTCTGACAGGTTGTTTTCAGCTATATTTTCTAATGATGTTTTTGTCTGTTCTCGGCCCATTGTCTCCAAGAAATAGACTGTTTCAGGCAGGCCATCTTCTACCACAGCAATCTCGGCAAGTCCGATCTGTCGACCGAGCCAAGGGTAAATGTCCTTTTCTATATTTATACTCATTCTTTCTTCAAGTTTTGCAAATGACGCCTCGGCTGAATATTCGGTTTGAGCTAGCAGTTCTTTGGCTTTTACTAGTTGTGTATGGTCGACGTTTGTATTTATCTCGAGCATCGCCGATGTTTTGTCGCCTGGAAGATATTCTGCTATTGAAGTTGGCCTGAAGGCTGTTGTGAATAATTCAACACTCACGTAAACGAGCAGTGTAAATAAAATTGCTGTCAATAACCCCCCAAATATTTTCTGTCTTGGTACTTGGATTTTGACTTTGGTAGCTTTTGTCGCTTCTTTGGTAGCTGTTTTTGCGGCCTTGGCTGTGGCTTTGGCTGTGGCTTTCTTCTTTTTAGATTGTGGTGTTTTTTTGTCGTCTTTCTTCTTCTCTTCTAGTCGTCTTTTCTTCTTTGCAGATGATTTTCGGCCCATGAAAAATGAGGTTAATTTTCTTCCGGTCAAATATATCATTATTATTGAAAAAGCTGAAGTTTTTCCGTAGAATGGGGCGCGCTTAACCAATTTGTTTTGGAAAAAATAACTGCACATGAATTACGAAGGCTTTATATCGATTTTTTTGTCGAAAAGCATGGGCATACAGAAATTCCTAGTTCTTCACTGATCCCGGAGAATGATCCGACTGTTTTGTTTACCACAGCGGGAATGCATCCTTTGGTGCCGTTTTTGCTTGGAGAGGCTCATCCTTCTGGTCGTAGATTGGTTGATGTTCAAAAATGTATCAGGACTGGGGATGTTGATGAGGTGGGAGATGATACGCATTTGACGTTTTTCGAGATGTTGGGGAATTGGTCGCTTGGTGATTATTTCAAGAAAGAAGCTATAAAAATGAGTTTTGAGTTTTTGACATTGGCGCGTGAGGATGGTGGGTTGGGGCTGGACTTGGAAAGGTTGGCTTTTACTTGTTTTGAAGGAGATGAGAATGCGCCGCGGGATGAGGAGGCTTTTGGTGCTTGGCGCGAACTGGGAGTTTCTGAGGATCGAATAGCATTCTTGCCGAAGAGTGAGAATTGGTGGGGACCTGCTGGCCAGACTGGGCCGTGTGGACCTGATACGGAGATGTTTTATTGGAATTCTGATGAGCCTGCGCCTGTAAAATTTGATCCTGAAGATTCGACTTGGGTTGAGATTTGGAATGATGTTTTCATGGAATATAATAAAAATGAAGACGGATCTTTCAGCGAACTTGAGCAAAAGAATGTTGATACTGGTCTTGGTTTAGAGAGGGTTTTGGCTTTGATGAATGGGGTTCGGACTGCTTATGAGACCGAGCTTTTTGCTGATGCGGTGGAGACCGTAAGATCGCTTGGAGGGTATGATATTGGTAGTGCTTCGCCTTCAGATGAGCTTGTTGTTTCGGAGAGGATTGTTTGCGATCATTTGAGGGCGGCGACTTTTATTTTGGGTGATGTGTTTGGGGTGACGCCTTCTAATACTGATCAAGGATATGTTCTTCGGATGCTGATTCGCCGCGCTATTCGTCATGGACGAAAACTTGGTATTGAAAGTGAATTTGTTAGAAAAATTGCTGGAATTTATGTTCGTATATATGGAGAAGCATATCCTGAATTGGTTGATAATCAGGAAAAGATTTTTGAGGAGTTGGTTCGTGAGGAGGAACAGTTTGGTCGCACATTGGAGAAAGGATTGAGAGAAGTTGAGAAGTGTTGCGCTGAGGATTTACTTGGTGGTGGTTTTGCTTTTTATATGTATGAAACTTATGGATTTCCTCCTGAGATGACTCTTGAGGAGATTCGCAAAAACTCAGATCTTGTTGGAAGGTTGGATGAAAAGAAATTTTGGAAAGAATTTAATGAGTCTTTGGATGGGCATAAAGCAAAGTCTAGGGCAGGAGCTGAACAGAAATTTTCAGGTGGGTTGGCAGATGACAGTGAATCTGTGACTCGTTTACATACTGCAACTCACTTGCTTCATCAGGCTTTGAGACAGGTTTTGGGTGATCATGTCGGACAGAAAGGTTCTAATATCACTGCGGAGAGACTGCGTTTTGATTTCACTCATGAGGACAAGATGACTCCTGAGCAGATTGCTGAGGTTGAGAAGATTGTGAATGAGCAGATTGAAGCTAATTTGCCTATTTTGTGTGAGGAGATGACTGTTGAGGAGGCAAAGAAGGCGGGGGCGATTGGACTTTTTGAATCGAAATATGGAAATAGAGTAAAGGTTTATACGGCTGGGTCTGACGGCTCTGGCGGTGGACATTTCAGTAAGGAGATTTGTGGTGGGCCGCATGTTACGAGAACTGGTGAGTTGGGTTCTTTTAAGATCAAGAAAGAGGAGAGTTCTAGTAGAGGGGTGAGGAGGATAAAGGCGATTTTGGTTGCCAATGAAAAATCTTCAAAGAATCAAGAATTGTACGACAAGTTAAATATCCGTTGAAGTCGGTCTCACACGATTTCCCCAAACAACATCCAGCTCTCTGCTCGGTCTATGCGGATTTTTTGAAGAGTTCCTTTTAAGTTTGGTTTGGCCGGAGACTCTGGCGCTGTGAATTGGACGTTTTTTAAATGTTCAGATTTTCCACGGTAGATTGAATTAGCTGGATCAACAGCTGGCTCAAATTCTTCAACGAGAACTTCAACAATTTTACCGATATATTTTTCAAGCTTCTTTTGGGTGATTTCTTTCATCATTATGTTTAGTTCGTGCCATCTTTTTGCTTTTTCTTCTTTGGTGATGTTGTCTTCTAGATTTTTAGCTGCGAAAGTACCTTTTCTGGTTGAGTAACGGGAGATATAGCAAAAGTCAAAATCGGCTTCTTTGTATAGGTTGATAGAATTTTGAAATTCTTCTTCCGATTCATCGCAAAATCCCACGATCATGTCTGTAGTTATTGCTATGTCTGGACAAGCCTTTCTTAGTCCGTGGACTATTTCCATGTAGCGTTCACGGGTATATGGGCGATTCATACGTTGAAGACAGTTGTTATCGCCTGACTGGACTGGGAGGTGAATGTGAGGCATCAAGGTTTCTAGCTCTGCGTAAGATTGAATTAAGTGTGGAGATACGTCTTTTGGATGTGGGGATGTAAATCTTATTCTTTTTAGTCCTTTGGTTTTGAGGTTGTCGATTTCTCGGAGGAGTTGGACGAATGGAGGTGGGTCTTGTTCTGAGTCGACGCGATTGTAGTCGAAAAGGTGGCGCTGGCGGTCGATTGGTGAAAGACCATATGAATCGACTGTTTGGCCAAGTAGGGTTATTTCAATGCAACCTTTTTCTACAGCTTGGGTTGCTTCTAGGAGGATATCATCTGGAGGTCTCGAAGTTTCTCGTCCTCGTGAATGTGGGACAATGCAGTATGTGCAAAATTTGTCGCAGCCTGTCGAGATTGGGATGAAGACTTGTTCGTCTGATGCTCTGGATGGTTGAATGTGAAAGTAGTCTTCCAATGTTTCGTCTTTGATTTTTGGAAAGTCTTTTTTCGGGCTCGCTTCTTTTATAAGTGATTTGAGTTTTGGAAGGTCTTCAATTCTGAATGCTATGTCGAGTTGTTCGATTTTTTTGATGTACTTGTCTTGGATTTCGCGTTCTGATTTTTTTGTACTGGATTGTCTCACCATACAACCTGTTAGAGCTAGGAGTAAGTCTGGCCTGGAACGCTTCTCTTTTCTTAAATTCCTCATTCTGCCTAGAACTTTGTCTTCTGCTTTTTGTTTTACCGAACAAGAGTTGAAAATGATTAGATCGGCTTCTTGTTCGGTTGCAGTTTTCGTGAAACCGAGCTTGTCCAGATATGACTCAATTCTCTCCGTGTCGGAGTAGTTCATTTGGCAACCGTATGTGTGGATGTGGTATTGCATGTGGCGGAATTGGGTTGGCAGGGGTGGATTATAATGCTTCCTTTATGTTTACACAACCTGCTGTTTGTGATATTTTCTTCTCCTGTTTTTCTGTGGTCTTGATGCAAGTTTTTTGACATTGGATCCGTCACAGGGTCCGTTAAATGGAGGTTCTCCGTGAAAAATTGGCAAGTTATTTCTGCAACAATCATCCTGTCAGTCATGTGCTTCGGCCTGTCCTGGGTTCTCCAGGGCATCGTCGATGGCCCTCAGCCCTCGTACGTGAAGTGCTTCGTGCCGACGTTCAGGGTCGCGGGTTACATCGCTGCCCTGTCCGCGGTCCTCATGACCGTGACGCTGGCCTTGAAGCGGCTGCGACGGAGATGACTTCCTACAACGGAACAAAAAGAGGTGCACTGCGTATGTGGTGCACCTCTTGAAACTGTTTTGCTTATTCAATAAAAAACACCCCGTTTTGGTGGGGTGTTTTTGTTTTAGACTTTGATTACTGGAGATAGTCCCTACTCTAGAAGGGCCTATAAGTCCCTCCTGGGACCCCATATCCTGTAATTTTCTGCATTTTTTTATATGCATCCCAGGCATCTTCATATTTATTTATTACACCTTGGCGTGCTGTTTTTACATCCTCTCTATCTAACAAATTCCCACGTGTGTGACACATATCACTCGTAACATCCATTATTGCATCAAAGGATTTACTAGCGAGCCCTCTAGCTCTATAATAAAAATCTTCAGCGCTGTCGCTACGCTCTGTAGTTTTCGCCCTTTCCCGCCACACTATACAATCATTTGCATCCTTTGTTGCTTGATCCAGTTTCTCGCCCATCTTGCTCATCAATTTAATCTGCGCTTCAGCCTTTTTTTGCAACCTCTCTTGTGCTTCTTGTTTTTCTTTCGCCATATTCTGCTCATATCTCTTATTGCCCTCTACCCTTTGGTTCTCTCTAGTTTTATCAAATTCTTCCTGTTTTTTCTCTGCAATAGTGTCTTCTATATTATTGGCTTTTTCGTTTAATCTCATCGCTGTTCTTATTCTCACTTCCGCTTTTTCCCCTTCACTAGCACCTTTCATGTTTTGCAATTTCTCTTCCATCTCTTTTAATTTTCCCTCATATTCAGCTTTTACTTCTTTAACACTATCTTCAGAAAGACCACTTTCTTTCAAGCTTTTATCTATTCTTTTGACATGATAGCTTATGGCTTCTTCGGCAGCTTCTTTCTTTTCTCGAGCTTCGCGATCTTCGCGAGATTCACTAGAAGCAAGACCTGATTCCTGTCCTTCAGGTTTTTTGAAACTTTCCATTTGTTTGTAGACTTGTCTACTTGGCTTGAATAGATTTTTCATATTTTTTTTGGTTATTTATTTTATAGATTGTCTAAAATTTTTTCAGCTTCTTTTTCCTCTTCGCCCTCTTCTTTTTCAACGGCTTTTTTTATACCCTGTTTTGCGATTTGATTTATTTTTTCGGAATATTCCTTGTTAATTAATCTTTCTTGATCCTTAGCTTTTTTATTTATAAGTTCAAATTCTTGTTCTGATTCATCCAGTACAACCAATAAGTTCTCTTTTTCTTCTTCCGTAAACGTGTCTAAAATATCTAAAAAATATTCTTTAAGCTCCGGAGTAAGAACACTGCTTGTCTTAATTCTGTCTAAAACTTTTTCATCCATTTTTATTTGTTTTTTTATTTTTCAATATAAAATTATAACATTTATCTCCTTTTTTGTAAAGAGGCCTTTTTGTCAGGCTTCGCGATTCTCACCCCCTGTCCCCCTCAAGGGGGCGTTTATTTGGCCTCGCTACGCTCAGCGAAAAATCGCTTCGCGATTCTCACCCCCTGTCCCCCTCAAGGGGGCGTTTATTTAGCCTCGCTACGCTCAGCGAAAAATCGCTTCGCGATTTTTCTGGTATCCCCGGTAGGAATTGAACCTGCATCTAAGGTTTAGGAAACCTTCGTTCTATCCATTGAACTACGGGGACATGGATTTGGACGGCGTTAACCACCCAGGATTGGCTTTTGGCCTCGCTTTGCTCGGCCCGCACTGGAGCTCTAACACTTCCTGTGCCTACTATGATTTCTTGAGAGCGTAATAAAGCGTCTTCTCTTCAATTGGTGCTCCTGATGCAGCGCCAACTGTTAACTTGTCTGTTTCTTCTTCAAGTTTCGATGCGCCTGCTTCTTTTGAGTGAGCTCCTGGAGTTGAATCACCCATTAGAAGCACTATTCGTGGATCGATTTGTGTAATAATTTCTTCTGTTTTTCCTTTTAGATTGCTATCATCCCCTACTGGTACGAGTAGGACGTCTATATCTCCGATTTCGTCGATCATTTCTGTTGTTAATTTGTGTCCGAGTCCTCCCAGATGGCAAACTTTGATACCGTCTAATTCAAAAAAGAAAATAATAGTACCTTCATCAGTTTTTTTCCCGTCTTCTTCTTCTTTGCTTTTACTCCTGGTCCAGGCTTTCAATCCTATGATAGGAACATCTGCAACTTCATATTCTCCTGGCCAATCAAATACTGTTCTTGAGTCTTTTACCTCTACGAGTTCCGCATTTTCGCCAAGTGATGACAGGACTATGTCGCCTTTTAGTGGTGATTTTATCGATTTATCAGGGTTTGTCACTACTGCTGCCTTTTTGCCTTTGAGTGTAAAACAAGTATTTCCATGCCAAGTGATGTCCATTTTATATTTTTGTTAAATTTCTGAAATTTGCTTAACGATGATACTGATTTTGGGGTGAATTCGCAAAGGAAAATCTGTTTCGTCTAGGGAAATTGTGATAAGATTTCTCTTGAAAAACTTTAAAACCCTATGATTATGTCAAAAATTGCAAAAATACTTGGTCGCGAGGTGTTAGATTCTCGTGGCAATCCGACTGTTGAAGTCGAGATGTGGCTTGCTGATGGAGGTTATGGACGGGCGATTGTCCCGAGTGGGGCTTCGACTGGTGAGCATGAAGCTGTTGAGCTTCGTGACGGTGATAGGTCGCGTTATGGTGGGAAAGGCGTTTTGAAAGCGGTAGAGAATGTAAACGGAGTGATTTCTGGAAAAGTCGTGGGAATGGATGCGGCTGACCAGGAGGGATTGGATCAGACGTTGATTGATTTGGATGGGACTCCGAATAAAGGAAATCTAGGGGCTAATGCAATTTTGGCGGTTTCCATGGCAGCTAGCCGAGCGTCGGCTGATGAGAAAGGTGAGATGCTTTTTGAATATCTTTCAGAGGGGAAGGCTGTACGAATACCTGTTCCGATGATGAATATTATGAATGGAGGCCAACATGCGGATAGCGGACTCGACATTCAGGAATTTATGATTATGCCCATTGGTGCACCTTCGTTTAAAGAGGGGTTGCGAATGGGAGCTGAGATTTTTCACACTTTAAAAGGTATGCTTTCAGAAAAAGGGTTTAGGGTTGCCGTTGGTGATGAAGGCGGTTTTGCGCCGAATTTGCCTGACAATGAAACTGCTTTCAAATTGATCACTGAAGCTGTAGAAAAAGCTGGGTATAAGGCTGGCAAAGATGTTGTTTTGGCGATAGATGCGGCGGCGAGTGAATTTTATAAGGATGGAAAGTATGTTTTGGAAGGAGGAACTCGCACATTGAATAGTCAGGAGATGGTTGAGTTTTATGCAGATTTGGTTGAGAAATATCCAATCATGTCGATTGAAGATGGGCATGATGAAAATGATTGGGATGGGTGGAAGGCAATGAATAATACTTTGGGAGATAAGATTCAGTTGGTGGGAGATGATTTGTTGGTTACAAACGTTGAGAGGCTTTCAAAAGCGATTGAGGAAAAAGCTTGTAATTCTATTTTGATAAAATTAAATCAGATTGGAACTGTTACCGAAACTCACAATGCTATTGAGATGGCCCGGAAGGCGGGATGGACTTCGGTTGTTTCTCACAGAAGTGGGGAAACTGAAGACACAACAATTGCTGACTTGGCTGTCGCTATGGAGACTGGGCAGATCAAAACGGGTTCTCTGTGCAGAACTGATAGAGTGGCGAAGTACAATCAGTTGCTACGAATTGAGGAAAAATTGGGAACTAAGGCTAAATATTCTAATCCATTCTAGATGGCACCTATTAATGAGTTGAGATCATCGCAGGTTAAAAAAATCCTTAAGAGGCGGGATCCTCTTTCCCACAAAGGAGACAATGGGCGTGTTTTGATTATTGGTGGGTCGGCTGACTATCATGGCGCTGTAATTTTAGCAGCAAAAGCTTGTTTGCGGGCTGGCGCTGATTTGGTTTTTTTGTATGTTCCGCAGTGTAATTTCGAAGTGACTCGGGCTGCTTGCCCTGATTTTATTGTGAGTCCTTTTGAGGGAGGTTATTTTTCTGAAAAAGCTGCATCTGAGATTATTGAATTTGGGAAGACTTGTGATTCTGTTTTGATTGGGCCTGGGATGGGATCGATTGGGGATGTTGAGGATGGGGTTGTTAGTGGTGTGTTGGAGATTTTGAAAAAACTTAGAGTTCCGACTGTGCTGGATTCGGCTGCGATTTTTGCTTTGAAAAAGATCAAAAAATTTCCGTTGGAACAAGATATTGTTATCACTCCTCATCACAATGAGTTTTCGAATTTGGTTGATCGGGATATGAGAGTTTCCGAGAAGGATACTCAGTCTGTTATTTTGCTACGATCGATTGCGATGGATTTGCATATTAATATTGTTTTGAAGGGGCCTACTGATTTGATTGCTTCTGATGAGGGGGACGTTGTGAAGTCGAAGACTGGTAATGCGGGGATGACTGTTGGAGGGACTGGGGATGTTTTGGCTGGAATTTGTGCAGGAATGCTTGCGCAGAATTATAGTGGGTTTAACGCAGGTCAAATAGCGGCTTATATGTGTGGAGCGGCCGGAGATAAGGCGTACAAAGAATATGGCAATGGGTTGATTGCGAGTGATGTGGTGGAAAAAATTCCAGAGGTTTTATTCTGAAACTTCAGTGGGTTCCGTGTAGGCCGGTACTGAATCGAGCAAGCGTTGCGGGGCATCGATCAAGATGTTTCGCAGAGTGTCTTCGGGGAGGTTCAAGCCTCTGTATGTTTCGTCATAGGTTTCTGGCCAAGTAGTTTGTAGATGGAATTCCTCGTCAGTTAGCATTTTTAAGTATCCATCAAAGACGTGTTTGAGTTCGCTGACGTATTTTTTGGTTTTTACGTTGGTGACAACTTGATCTGTGCCAAAGAAAATTCTATCCTGGTATTGGTCCATAAATTTCTGAAACCTGTTTGGGTCTTTGCTAAATCTGTTGAAGCCTGCAGCTGTGTATTCGATGTATCCGAAACTTGTGTCAGTATAGAGGTTTGGATATTTGTCCATGAGTGTTGAGAGTGTACTTAGTTTGCTAGAAATTAAACAGAAATGTGGACAGATAGTCTTCATATCTGGGAATTTTTGGAGGACTCTTTCGAATTCATCTAGATATTTATTGCTGTTTACGTGGATTAGTAGAATAAGTCCATGGTCTTGGATATATTGATAGACTGGAATCATTTTTGGATCGTCGAGTGGTAATTCGTAGAAACTTCCATGGCCGTTGTAGAGTTTTACTCCCACAGCCCCACGTTTATAGCATTCTTCTATTTTTGCGACTTGGTCTTGGTCATGCCAATAAGTCGTGCATAATACTTCGAATTTGTCTGGATATTTTTCTTTTATTTTGAGAAGTTCGTCGTTGTTTTTGTCGTAATTTCTGAATGCTGGGTGAAGGTAGATTGTCTTGTCTGAGCTACCGAGGAGGAGTGTTTTTTCTATTCCAAGGCTGTCGTTGATTTCAAGTAGAGCTGCTACGTCTTCCTCGTTTTCTAGATGTTCGTGCATGTTGATGTAGCCTTGGCTATATGTGAGTTTTGGGTAAATAATTCCGAATGCAACTAATAAAACACCTATCATTGCTGTGATGAGTAGTTTTGTCTTCATGGGTTTTGAGGTTATTTGTGCGGGAGCATGCGGGTGAAGCGATTGATGCGTTTTGCTTTGATCTTTTTGCGGGCCATTAGATCTTTTCGCTTCTTCCTAATGCGTGGGAATAGTTTTATGTAATCCTTGAGGGATTTTAGCACAAACGGTTCGAAGAATAGAGAATAAATGAATGTTGAGATGTCTCTTGCGATTATGTGTGGGAAGTTTCTTATGCAATTTCCCCAGAGAAGATTTTTGAATAAGAGGAGGTGTTGGTTTCTGAATCCATAGTATCTTTGGAATTTTGAGAGGGATCTTCTGTTTTTGAGTGTTTTTCCTAGAGTATCTCTTTGAACGACTCCCGTTCCCCTACCGTGGAAGGCTAGGGCTTTTGGATAATACAGGAATTTGTATCCGAGAATTTGGAGACGCCAAGCGAGATCGACGTCCTCTTTGTACATGAAGAAATCTTCGTCAAAATATTCGTCTTTGTAGCGAGCGTCTTCGAGTGCTTTTTTGCTGTAGAGCGGGCATGCGCCTGAGATTCCAAAGACTTCTTTTTCTTTGTCGAACTGGCCTTTGTCTTCGTAGCCTTGGCCGCCGTCTGTGACTCTCCCAGATGGGGCGATGTAGAGGCCGACTGTGTCGATAATATTTGTTGGCTTCTTGTTTTCAAAATCGTATTTGTATACTTTCCCTGTGATTCCAGCTAATTTGACTCCTTTTTTGTTGGTTTCTCTTTCTGCTTTTGCAATAATTTTCTCGAAGTAAGTCGGGCTATATATAATGTCTGGGTTTGTGATCACAATGTAATCCGCATCTGATGCTTGGTGGATTCCTTGGTTGGCTGCTTTTGCGTAGCCTAAATTTTCTTTGTTTGGAATGACGTGAATTCGTTTACCATACTCTCTTTTCACGAAGTGTAGACCCTTTTTGTCTGGGGAGTTGTTATCTATGAAGTAGACGTCAATATTTTTGTATGTCTGTTTGAGGATGTGATCCAAACAAGTTTTGAGATAATGAGGAGTGTTGTAGTGGATAATGATGATCGCTACTTTTGGTTGAGTCTTAGGCATTTGGTTGTGGGTCGTTAGGTCGCGGTTTTGTGTCGAGTCGGGTTTGCGGCGGTATTATACAAGAAAAAAAGTTTTGTTAAAGGGAATCTTACTATGCTATATTTTTATCCATGAGAAAAGGTAAATATTATTTCACTTCAGAATCAGTTACGGAAGGTCATCCTGATAAAATTGCAGATCAGATTTCTGACGCGATTTTGGATGATCTTTTGAAGCAAGATCCTTCTAGTAGGGTCGCTGTTGAAACTATGGTTTCGACTGGGATGGTTATTGTGGCTGGAGAGATCAGTACGAAGGGATACTCTCATCTGCCCAAGATTGTCAGAGGTGAACTTAAAAAAATTGGTTATACCGATGCGGAGTATGGGTTTGATTATAAAGCTTGTAGTGTGATGAGTGCTATTGATGATCAAAGTGCTGATATTGCTTTGGGTGTTGATACTGGTGGAGCTGGGGATCAGGGAATGATGATGGGTTTTGCTTGCAAGGAGACGCCTGAGTTGATGCCGTTGCCTATTTCGCTTGCACATAAATTGACCCAAAAGCTTGCGTCTGTTCGTAAGAGAGGTGTTTTGAAATATTTGAGACCTGATGGAAAAAGCCAAGTGACCGTGGAATATGATGGGTACAAGCCTGTGCGTGTTGATACGGTGGTGATTTCTTGTCAGCATGGGCCTGAAGCCAGCCATGCTAGAATCGAGAAAGATATTTTGAAACACGTAATTAAACCTGTTTTGGGGAAATATTTTGATGCAAAGACTAAAGTGATGGTAAATCCAACAGGTAAATTTATTATTGGTGGGCCTCCTGGAGATTGTGGACTGACTGGTCGTAAAATAATTGTTGATACTTATGGTGGTTATGCGAGGCATGGTGGAGGATGTTTTTCTGGGAAGGATCCAACAAAAGTTGATCGAAGCGGAGCTTATATGGCTCGTTATGTTGCAAAAAATATTGTGGCTGCTGGATTGGCTTCTCGAGTTGAGCTGCAGGTTTCGTATGCGATTGGCGTGAAGGAGCCAGTTTCGCTTTTTGTTGATACTTTTGGAACGGCGACTGTGCCTGGAAAGACGGATATCGGCAAGGCTGAAGCTAAAATTTTGGCGGCAGTTAAGAAAGTTTTTGATTTTACGCCGGCTGGTATCATCCGTACTTTGAAGCTGAGACGGCCAATTTACTCTAAAACAGCTTGTTATGGCCATTTCGGAAGAAGTGGTGAGGAATTTACTTGGGAGAAAACGGACAAGGCTTCTAAGCTTAAAAAACTAGTATGAAATATACTATGGGATTTATTTTGAAGAACAAGTCGGGAACGTCGATTATTATTGCTTTAGTTTTGATCGCGGCGATTACTTTTTTTACGATTGGGATTTCTTCGACTGCTATTACTGCGCTGAGGACTGCTAATTACTCAAAGAAGGCTTTGCAATCTGAATATGCGGCGCAGAGCGCACTGGAGATTGTGAAGAATGTGATGAACGACACTGCCCCAGGGGAACAAAGTGCGGCTGTTGATGAATTTGTTTTTGTGAAGAAGGTTTGTTTGGAGGCTGGTTCTGATACTTGTGAGGGGGAGGAGGTTGATTTTGATAGTTCGATTTATGCTGAGGTTTCGTTGGAGACTGTGAATAATTCTGCGGAGGGGGTTTATGATACGTATTCTGGGGCTGACCTGGGAGATCGGAGTATCCCTGTTATGGGATATGGAAATGCTGGTGAGGATTGTGAGTTGGTTCCTTTGACGGAGTTGCAGACTCATCCGAATCATCCTTGTAATTGGAATAGGATTTATTATGGAGAGAGCGTGAATATACCTTTGTTTACGAAGGAGGCTGGGGATACGAATACTTCGGACATTGGGGATCAAGGTTTGAACGCTTTTAATATTAGGGTGAGGACTCCGTGTGTTTTTGGGTATGAGTATGAGGCCTTGCCTGGAGGTCTTGAGAGTGATTGTAAGAGGTATGCTTTGCAGATTGATCCTATTGATGGAGATGGTGGTCAACAAGGAAAAGTGATTGTTAATTGGCAAATTCTTGCTGACTGTTTGGATGGAGCTGATACTACGGTTTGTTCTGTAACGAATCATGTGCCGAGTGGAAGTGCTTTTCAGCAGGGAGATTTTACTGGTGGGACTACAGGAGGTTCATATAAAGCTGTTGAAAAAAATAACTCTAGAGTTTTTGATGTTTATGGTTCGAGTACTAGCGATAGCAGTTTGGGGTTTTTGGGTGATTTTTTGATCCACAGCGTTGATTGGAGTGGATTTAATGGAATTGATAATACTACTTTGAAACTTTCTTATATTGAAGAGGCTTTGGATTCGTATGGTAATAATGTTCCGTATATGGAATATCAATTGATGTATGGGGATGGAATTGCAATCTCAGCGAATCCTGTTTTTAGTGTGGATGCTTATGCGGAAGGATTCAAATATTCTCTTGGGGGCGTTCAGGATGTTAGTTCGAATTTGTTTGATTTTGCGGTGCAGAATTAAGTAGAGTTCGGACTTAAGTAAAAGGGGTAGCCGAGTTCGGGGGGGGTGGTGGGTGCGCGTGGGTGCGTTTTTTTTACGCGTGTGAGTTACGCGGCTTTTTTCTTGGCTGGAGCTGGGACTGGGTATTCTTCTTTTCTTCGGGCTGCGGCTAGTCCTGCAAGGCCTGCTAATCCAAGTGCTGCTGTTCCTGCTGCCTCTTCTGGGGTCATTGGGACTCCGTTACTTGGAGCGGTTGAGCAGTCTTTGCCTCCTTTTGGATTGTCGTCTTCTTCTATGAAGGCGCCTGCGTCTGCTACGAAGTCTTCTTCTGCATCTGTTTCTGGGTTTTTGTCGGTTTGGGTGTCTGTGGGGGTGGTATCTGGTGTAGTGGGTGTATCTGGATTTTGTGGGAGGTCGGCCGGGGTATCTATTGGATTTGCGTCTGGTTGTGCAATTTCCTGTTCGGCGTCGTCAACAAATTGATCGAATTGGCCATCAGCCAAGAGGTCGAGGGTGTCGAATGTTTCTTGGATTAGGTCTTGTGGTGTGTCTGGGTCTTCGATGTCGAATAATGTGTCGATTGGGACGTCTGTTGGCGTGTCGGTTGGGACGTCTGGCTGTAGGTCTTCGATTGGTGTATCTGGAAGAACGTCGGCTGGGTCTATGTCTGGGTAAATTTCTGTGTCTACGCCAATTTCTTCGAGGACGTCCAATGGATCTATTATCACATCGTCTTCTGGTTCTGGGTTATCTGGTGGTGTGATTAGGCCGATGAATTCTTGGGTTACTGCCGTACAATGAGTGTAATTGCTTGAGTCTGGTCCTGGATCTGGAATTATTAAGTATGGGAAATCCGGGTTTGATGGATCTGGCCATGGAGCTACAGAGAATGATGGGGATGCCACTACGTGGAGGCGTCCTCCTATTTCTTCGAAGCTTTGGAGGGTTGATCCGTTGATATCATCTGTATTGATGCTGTGGACTTGGCCAACTGGTGAAATTACTATGATTTCCGTTCCGTTGACCGCGAATGTGTATCCGCTTATTACATATATTTTTTGGACATTGTCTCCTACTACTTCTATATATTCGAGATAGTCGTCTGCGTTGTCCATCCAGTCTATTCCTTCAGGGAGGTTTTTGTAGATGTAGATTTTGTCTTCTACTGCGATGGAGAGGGTTCCGGTTGAGGAGTCGTAGTCGATGCCGGAAGAGCCTGTGAAAGACTCGTTAGATGGCATCACTATATCTTTCAATGTCTGTGATGGATTGTTTGCGTCTATGGCTGCTAATTTTCTTTCGTAATTGTCTCCGACGTGCTTTACAAGGAAAAATCCATTTTTGTATGTTGTTGGCCCATAGAGTGTTATGTCCCCAAGTAATTCTGCCGTTATTGTTTCCCCTGTGTCTGTGAGTTGATACACTTTTTCCCCTGTAAAAAGTATCCCGTCTTCATTTATTGAGTATACACTTCCATCAATTTCTAAAACTCCAATTTTCTCTTTTCCCATGTTTGAGTCATACATATAAATTGATGTGTGTGGCCCTTGACCAACAGCTTGTTCTTTTTCAAGAGCATATTTACCCCACATAAATTTTTTGGCTATCGTAGGCACATTTTCCATGTCAATTGTTCCACCTGGTACTACTTCATCTTCAGCTGTTTCTATCTGATTGATTACTGTTTGTGGCGGATTGGGTCCTGAGGCTTTTTTCGTACACAAAGCCGTATTCGTTGTTTCCCAAAGGGCTTGTCTTCTATGTTCCACCTCATTGTTTACGGTCCCTCCATCTGGCGAACATGAAGCTAATAGCGTTATGAATGCCATTCCTCCTCCTACTTTCAAGACTTTTATTAATATTTTCCCAGCAAGTCCTCTTGTTGCAGCAATAATTTCCTCAGGTGAACCTGGGGATTTTATTTCTATTACTTCTATGTTTGGATCTAGTTCTGGAGCCATTTGTGATGGTAAAAAGGTAGTGATTTTACACCTTTTTCTTCTAGAATGTCAAGTCTTTGTCCTCTCCGAATATGAAGGACTTTGGATTAATTGGCGAATAGATTATGTAGAGTGGGTTTTTCTTGTCAGTTACTATTACTTCTCCTACATCTGGTATCTGTAGTTGGTTTGTACTTTTCACCTCAAAGGCATAATCTTCTGCGTCTACCACAGCCAGATCTCCTCCGTCTGGATAAGTGTTCAGTGGGTCAATTGGGTGCTCGCATGCTTCATATTCTGTTGAATTCATTGCTATCCCACATTGTAGGTTGATTGGCGATCCATCGTCTGTAGTTTTGATTCCTAGCGAGAATGATCGTAGGTAATTTAGGTCGTATAGGCGTGCTGTTGCCTCGTGTATTGGCGTTAGCGAGAGCTGTCTAAAAGGCGTGTAGTAGTAGTTTACTGCAAAGTCTACGCATCCAATACAGTTTCTGGTTGAGAGTCCTCCGACGATGAGGAGTTGTTTGTCGAAGTCGAAATAATTAAGATTGTTAGGTTCACCGTATTTGTTGTATTGAGCCGAACCCGTGAAATCTTCTGACGGGAATAAGGTTCCATCTCCATAAATGAAAGCAAATATTCTTTTTGGATTTTTGCCAACATATATGTTTCCGACTTTTGTGATTTCTGCAGGGACGTCGACTGCACTTTTGTCCCTAAGTGCTACTAATGCAAGTTTTTTGCCTGTGTCGCTTTCTAGGTCTCCTTCTATGTGGATGTTACCGTTTTCTACAATGATTGTAACGTTGTCGCTTCCTGTCCATGTGATTGGATTTCCACCATTTTTCAGGACTAAATCATGGGTTCTAAAATAATATATTTCTTCGTCGTTGTTTGTCATTTCAAATCTGTGACAACTTGTGAATAGGCTGCCGCTACCATCACATCCAGTTTTCAAGGCATCTATACTCGTTACTGTTTCTATTGGCTTGCTGTTTGGAGGGTTTTCGTTTGTTGTGAGTTGTTTTACCCTTTTGTATATGTAGTCTCTGACTATGTTTATGTTTATGTCTCCTATTGAAGAAATGTTCACTCCTTCTTGGACTGATTCTACGTCTGAGCCTTGAGAGTAGTTTATTCCTTCAATTTCTACACCTGGATTAAATACTCCAGAACCTATTACACGAGGAAGATGGTTTGAGAAGTAGGAGACGGGGTTGGACTCACCGTATCCAAAATATTCTCCACCCCATGGGGTGTATTCTATTGTTGTGTATAGACCTGCGCTTTGTTCGAAGTATTCGGGGAGGGATTCTGAGTCCGATATTATTTGTGCAATTATTGGTATTTTAAGTATTTCATCCGAATTATTTATATACGAGTAACTTGAATTTATTAATCCACCTGAAATATTTTCAAGTTGTCCTATTGGATAGTAGTTTTCAATTTTGGTATCATAATTTATATCAAACTCGCTATCATCATTCTCTATCAAAAATATATTTACCCTTGTTTTTTCTTCATCAGTCTCATCTATCGGTACTCCCCCCTCAGAACTCTTCTCCACCCCAACCCCCAATTTCACCTCCATTGGAGTGTTTCGGTAGAGGACGAGTTGGTCTGCGTATTTTCCGTCATCTGGGCCGGGGCCGATGAGGTCTGAGACGAAAAGGGCGGGTTTGAAAGGGAGATTTATTGGGCCGTCATTGCTGTCTACGGCGTTATATTTTTTGAAATTGCCAACTTCTGGGTAGGTTTCGTAGACTCCTGGGGTTGTTTCTTCTTCGATCTGCCATGAGACCGTATGGAAAGCTAGTTTGTTTGGTTCCAGGTCGTCTGGACTGTCGAGGCCAACCACGTCATCAAAAACATTCTCGGGAAGATTACTGAAATCTTCGTTATATGATGTCGCGCCTTTGTTTGTAAGAGAGTAGTTCATGTCGCTTGATGGGGCGACTGATTTTATTAAGAATACCATTTGTGGATTGAGTTGTTCGCCGTCGTCTGCCGGGACTCCTGCTTCTGTTTCTGGGGTGTAGCCTGCAGGGATCCAATCGATGCTTGCGAGATTTTCTTTATTGCCTGCTGTTATGCCGGCTTCGATTGGCAGCTCCGGTGAGTCTAGAGAAGAATACAGAACAACAGGTTTGCTGAGCACACCTCCTCCTATTTCTTCGTTCCAGAATGGGGTGTCGATGTTGTGAAGGGCATCTCCGGCTTTGTAGTATTCGAATTTGTTGTTGTCTGTGTTCACAACCGGTGTCTGGAGAGCCTTCAACGTGTCTTCCCATTCCATATAGAAGCGGACGCGGTATTCGCCGCTTACTATGTCTGCTTTTTCAATTGGTGTGAGGTTTGCGTCTTTGATATATACATAAACTTCGTGGTAGTCGACGCCGTCGGCTATGACTTCTTTGTTTGCAACTGCTGATTTAATTTTGACGCAGACTCCTGGGGTGACATCGCAGTCTGTAGGGGCTGGTGTGTCTGCGAATTCGGCTGTTGGACCTTGGAAGTGGATATATCCTAATGTTGGAGACCATGCGTAGCCTTGGAAGCCTCCTGCCAAGTCGATGTTCACTCCGTAGTCTGGTGAAACTGGTGGCGGAGTGTGGTTTGCGCTTGTAAAACTCATCCAGCCCATCGCTGAATTCCATGCCCAGCTGTTGTATGTAAATTGTCCATCTCCGATGTCGTCTGTTCCCGACATTACGTTTCTGTCTTCGTCGAAGCGGACCGAATATGAATATTCTCCGCATGCTGCTCCTTCGTTTGAACCTGGGACGCCTATTTTGCCGTTACAATAAAAACTTATCCATCCCAAATTGTCTGACCAGGCCCATCCTCGCATTTCGTAGTATTGGAAAACGCCTGCGTCGGTGACTGGGACAAGGTAGGCTTGTTGATTGGCTAATAAGGGGACAAAGTCTGTGAAATGGATTGTTCCTGAGTTGACTATTCCGTTTACTGCTGTTTCTTCTGAGGGGGCTGATCCTGTGATCTCAATTCTGTCACCGTATTCTAGGGCGGCGTATGCGGTCTTTGAGGTCTGGGTCGCTGTCTGGGTCGCAAGTAGCGCTAGGATGCCTACAAGCGCTAAGTATGATGCGAGTTTTCGTATTTTTAAAGCTGTTTTCATAGGAGGGAAGTTTAAGAGGGGGTGTCTGGCGGTGTGAGAGCCTTGAGAAAACCTGTGAGAAAACCGCCTTGCTTTAGATTATAGCAGGGATGGGGGGTTGGGCAAAATTAATGTAAAAATTAGTTCGCTACTGGCCCTATGAATGTCCAACATTCATTGAAATTACTGACGTCTGTTTCGTGAGTTACTACATAGTTTGTAACGTGGTCTATAAAGGCGAAGATATCTGTAAAGGTATAGACTTCCCCATCTGCAAATTCGTCTATAACACATGTATTTGATGCTCCCATTTGGACTGGAACTGTTGAACCATTTGGTTCTATAGTTATTTGAAAGAAAGATGTCCCTGCTTTTTTTACTGAAATTACACACGTATCTCCACAATCACATGGAAGAAGTTCATTCATTGTTGTGTTTGAGGATTTGGTGATTATTTCTCCGTTTTTGTATAATCGCACAACATTTACTCCTGATCCCACTATATGGAACGTGTATCCTTGAGTTTGGTCACAGTCTACTGTTGGCACGCAAAGTGCGTCGATACATGTTGTTTCATTATCGTCGCAGATTATTGGCTCTCCGGCACATACGCTTTCCGCACATTGATCCTCTGTAGTACATGGGTCCGCGTCATCGCAAGAGTCTTCGTTGTTTATATCTTCGCAGTCTCCTGTTGCTGGGTTGCAAAAATTATTGGTACACTCGTTTCCATCATCACAATCATTCCATTCAACTGGGACGCAAAGACCTTCTTCACACATTGATTCGAGTGCGCATAGGTCATCTAGAAATAAACATGGATCTGAGTTGTATGTGTGAACGCATCCTTCATTTTCCACACATTCGTCCGTGGTACATACGTTGTTGTCTGGGCATAATTCGTTGTTTGGGAAATGGAAACAAGCTCCTTCTTTGCAGGCATCCGCGGTACATTGGATTCCATCGTCGCAGTCAATTTCTGTGTTCACACATTCTTGTAGGGCTTCTGAGAATTCATCGTCTGTACATGGGTTGTTGTCATCGCAGTCTGGTGGTGGCACGTCTGGGTCTACGACTTCTTCGACGGTTTCTGGCTGAGTGTCAGGGTTTACAGTTTCTGTAACAGTTTCTTCGACCGTTTCTGGTAGCAAATCTTTTAAAACATCCTGAACATCAGGTACAAACACATCTGGGATATCTATAACCCCGGCGTCTACTAAATCTTGAAGGTCTTGGAGATTTGCATCGATTCCTTGTTGGTCGACTTCTTGTTGGGAGTCATCTGGACCAAGAACTTCCACGGCATCTATAACATCTGGAAGATCGTCTCCGCTACTACTATCCAATATTATATCTCCTCCTGCTGAGGAGGTATCACTTACATCTCCTTGGGCAGTGAGGTCTCCCCACAGCCAACGAAATTTCTTTTTTTCTATGCACCCTGGTGTGAGGACCGCAGCAACAATCGCTGCCACTACCGCCAGCTTTGTTCCTTCTCTTATAGAACTAACCGTTCCTTTTCTCATCAAATCGCATCCCCCCATCAGGGCATGCCCAAATTTTTGGGTTAGAGTTGTTATATCCTCGAATCCACGCTGCTCTAATTCTCCTCTTGATAATGTTCTAGGGGTTTCCATGGTTTCATGTTATCAAACAAAAAACAGCCCTGTCAAATTCAACAGGGCTGTTCGGGTTGCGTTTTTTTAGATTAGTTCGTAAAACATGTTATACAAAATTGATGCTGCTTCTGCTCTTGAGATTGGATCTTCAGGTCCGTATTCAGTCTCTGTTTTCCCTGATACGAAATCCATTTTGTATGCTTCTGTGATTATGAGTGAGTACCACGCGTCCTCTGGGAGGTCTGTGAAGTCGGTTGTGATTGCTGTGGCCGCGAGCTCTGTGTCTGTCATGTAATAGTAGACATTCATTGCCATCTGGAGGAATTCTGCTCGATTCATTTCTTCTCCTGGAACGTATGTAGTTTCTGTTTTTCCTGATGCGAGTTCTAGGGTTTTGAGTTCTGAGATATATCCTGAAAACCAAAGGTCTTTCTCTACATCATCGAATGGTTTTTCTTCTGGCATTTCTGGCTCTCCTAGATCGAGAAGTCTGTATAGCATTGCTGCTGCTTCTGCTCTGTTAATTGTTCCGTCTGGATTGAATGAGCCGTCTTCATTTCCTTCAACTATTTCTTTTCCTGCCATCGCTTCTATTTTGTCTTTTGCCCAGTGGGCCTCCGTATCGGTGAAGAGAGGGGGTATTTCTTCTGCTCCTGTGCATTCCCCATCGTGTAAAATCTCCGCTTCCTCTTTTCCTGCGACGCATTCGTTTGTATATGTTTCACCGTCAGCTCCACAAACAGGCTCATATTCGACCGCACAATAACTCAAGTCGCATTCTCCATCATATGCTTTCATTACGTCGTTTTTTTCTAGAGAACATGCGTTTGGATAAGTAATACCGTCCACTCCGCAGACTGGCTCATCTACAACCTCACAGTACGGACTTTCACATGCTCCTTCTGTCTCGACTGTTGCTCCTGCTTTTTCTGCTACGCATGCGTTTGGATACGTAACTCCGTTTACGCTGCAGACAGGAACATATTCGAGAGTGCAGAATCCGTCTTCATTGATAAGTTCTGGTTCAGGATCTTCTTCTTCGTCAGCAACCTCGGGTTCTACCTCATCAGCTTGAGGCTCTTCTTCCATATCCACTACCGTATACGTGTATGTATTGCTTGGATCGCTGATATTTCGGCCGTCATTTGCTCTTAATTGATAGTTTAAAACTGTTCCAGTTTCCAATCCTTCTTCTGTGTATAATTCTGTTCCTGAATCTAGCTCCTGATATGGATATGCATCAATTGCAATGCCCTCTCCCACGCTTCTTAAAAGATCTATTGTTGTAAGATCTTGATCTGTTGGATCGGTCCAAGTTATTTGAAGAGATGAATCTGTGAGTTGAGTTATTTCTATGTTATCCGGGGTGTCTGGTTTATTACTATCCGTGTTTGAACTTGTGACTATTGATAGATATTTCGTGTCTTGGACCGGATCTACTGCTGTATCGTATGTTAATTGGAAGTATTGTCCTTCTGTTGTAATATTGTAGAATCCTTCTAAAGCAACGTCTCTTATTACAAAAGATTCTCCCGCTTCAAAATCTACTTCTACTGGGATAACCAGTGTTTTATCTGCGTCTTCAAATGAAATCTCAGGGTTTTCAGCTACTTTTCCGTTGTCTACCGCTGTTCCATATGTGTAGAGGTCTAACAAAGTCCTTTCTGCGTCATATATGGCCAGGAAATCATCTGGCATAGTAATCCTGATATCGTTTTCTGCTGTGATGAAAGGTGTGTCTGCGTCATCTGTGATTGTTATTTCAACTAGTTGTTCAGATGTTGCATACTTTGAGAAAGTTTGATCGTCATATGAGGAAATTGTTGGCAATGCCAAGGCTATAGTACTGTTTAATACTAAAAACAATACTGCTAAAAAAGCAATTAGCGGGCTTTTTTTCATAGGGTGAGGGGTTAAAATTTATTCGCTTTGCGAATTCATAATATATTCAAATTGGTCTCCAATTACTTGTGTATAATTTGGACCTGTTTCTTTGTCGTATACTGAGAATGCCGTTAATACCTCTATCGCTTCATTGTACTTATGGTTTGTTACCAATAGTCTTATTGTATCTCTTGTGACTTCAAAATCAGTCTTGTTGTTTTCGTATAATTTTAATTCGTACTCTAGGGCCTTTTCTTTTTCTCCTACTTCTTCGTACATGTAAGCTATATTATTTAGCGCTACGTAGTATATCTCATCATGTTCTAGGACTTCTTTGTAATAATCTATTGCCTCTGCATAATTTCCAAGATTCATATATTGAATCGCTACCTCCGCAGCTGCTTCTATTTTCATTTGGTCGTCTTCTGCGGTCTCGTGCTGGCTTAAGGAATTCTGAAGTCTTTCTTGGTGTTGTAACCTTAGTTCATCTGGCATTTCTGATATATCTATCTGGTACTTGCTTCCACATGCTGTTAGAAAAAGTACTGACGATAAAATTGCTGAGATTATTTTGTTTTTTTTCATGATAGCAATTTGGTTAATTATCTTTTATTAAAACAACGTAAATTCTATCATTTTATTTCACAAAAAAAAAGCCCCCCCAGAGGGGGGGGCTTTTTGTGAAACTATTCAGAAAGTATCAAGCTAACTAGTAAGTTAGAGTGTTACTATTGATAGTTGTAGAATTCACGTAACCTGCCCATTTAACAGTAGCATTCGTGTCATACCACCAGAAGTCTCCAGCAGTTGGAGTACCTGCAGATGAGGTTCCTAGGTCAAATGAGAATGTCACAGAATCGTCAGCTGCTGCATCTTCAGCAAGTAAGTCTGCAGAGTCTATGTTTAGCGTCAAAGTTTTTGACGTTCCTTTTGCTACTGAGAATTCAGTAGTTGGTATAAACACTGCTGTACCTGTAGCTGCGTCTACACCACCATTTGATACTGTTGACCAGTAACCAGTAGCAACTGTATCACCACCATCTTTCAAGTAAGCGGTAGAAGGAGCTGCAGCGTTACTAGTATTGTTCGCGTAAGAGTCAAGATCTGAATCTGTAGCTATGTCTATAGCTAGCTTCTCGTTGTAAACCAACATTCTATCGATGTGGATAGTATCTGTAGCCAATAGTCTTGTAGCGTCTACTAATACAAGGTGTAATGTGTCATCCAATGCCGTTGTAGCTGAAGGAAGAGCTACGTCACAGTTATACCATTCTGTTGTGATCATTGTTGCTCCATCTGCTCCACAGGCAGCCTGTGTTAGCAAATCTTCATGATCATTTGTGGTAGCATCAGTACCTACACCTATGGCTAGATCAGTTGCCCATACTGGTGGAGTACCACCAACGTCAGTCCATTTGATCCAGAAGTTTGCCCGAGCATATCCACTCAAGTCAGTTCCTGTTGTAGCAAATGAGATTGTATCTGCAGCAGTGTTTCCTGCTGTAGTACATAAAGCTGATGAACCATCAAGTTGGTCTCCAGTATCAGTGTCTGCAGCTGGAGTACATAGAGCACCTACTCCTGCAGCCGCTGTAAGTTCTTGACCAGCTCTCAATACAACTTGTTCTTGAGCGTTTGCTTCAATTGTGAATTTCATCACATCGTCAGAAGCAGCTACGTTCTTCGCTCCTGATGGAGAGTTAGTTGCAAGAGTAACTGTTGGTTTTGTCTCGTAAACGTGCATGTGGTTGCTACCTGTTAGGTATCCTGAACCAGGAAGCGCGTAAACGATATTGTCGTCGTCCGCAAATACTGTGTCAGCATTGTCTAGTACTGTTGTAACTACAGTATCCCCTAATCCTGTAACTACTGGTGGACCTGCGTCATAATCTGTCCAAACAGAACCTTCTGTCCAGCTATTTACTACCAAGATAGTTTCACCACTACATGTGGTATCAGCACTTATACAAAGTAGAGTTCCTGCAGGTAAGTTTTCTGGCGTTGCAGCAGCAAGATTGTCTACAACTATAGTTTGTGAAGCTCCAAGACTAGCAAGACTTGTCACTGGATTGTTAATACCGTGAGCACCAGAACTCGTCCAAGTGATTGAACCGAAATCAAGGTCCATAGTTGCGTCATAAGTAACATCCATGTATGCACCTGTATAAGTTTCACCACTTGATTGAGCTACTGCTTCGAAAGCGTTGAACGCAACGTTGAGGTCAACGAACTCTGCAGCTGTTGCTCCTCCAGAAATTGTGTTCAAGTTTGCAGATACTGTTAGAAGAGCATCCTCGTCTTTGTCGACAAAGAAGTCTAATCCAGTAAAGTTAGCAGTACCGTTTGTTAGATAACCTGTCTTTGTCTCTGTATCTCCATCACTATTTGTGTATGAAATCTTAACTGAAGAGACATTGTTATCATAATCACCCATAGCAGCCGTAGTTGCTGCTGACTGTCTAGCATTTACAGATAGTTTTTTAACTACAAATCCTTCGTCAGTAGTAGTGAATTTGAATTTACCAGTCTCAACTCCAGCAGTACCAGCTACTACGATGTTCTCTTTTGGAGTAGCTGAATCAACCGCAATTGTTAGAGAACCTCCGTTTGAAACTGTTACGAATGTTGTTGGAGCTGTGGCACCAGTACCTTCACTGTTTGGAGTTCCTGTTGGATTCCTAGAAGTACCATCGTCATCTTCATAAGTAACGTCTGTTACCGCAGCAATACCGAATGCTATATTCTCTCCGTTACTGTTTTTGAACGCATCATTATTGATGTCACCAACTACATAAGCCATTGCTGTTTCTCCAGCTTCAAGGTTCCATCCCATATTCGAGAAGTTAACGTCACCATCTGATTCTACTCCTGCTGAAGAAGCGATTGGTTCTCCGTCTTCATCTTCTAGCCATACACTACCAACATAAGAGTTAATCACAGTAGAGTGATCAGCTCCAGTTCCTGTTATAGACCAGTCATTATACGTTCCGCTATCATCTAGATAACCTTGTAGTGCAACCTCTGATATTTCACAGTCAGATGCTGCTCCGCAAGCGAATACAATACCTGTAAATGGAACACCCTTAGAACCTTTAACATAAGTATCTGACACTGGTGTTGATGCCAATGAAAGTGTTAGAGAAGGAGAAGAGATTGTCATTGTCTTACCAGTAATCTGAGATGCAGGAACAAGAGATGTTGCATTAGCAATAGTCTTGTTGTTTACATCTTTGATTTGTGGGTAAGTAGCTCCGAGTTGAATAGCTGCATAAATCGTGTCTCCTGAAAGACCTGAGGCATTTGCAATATCTGTTGTTACAGCTAAATTAAGCTCTTCACCAGCATCCATATCAAATTCGTCTGCGAATAGATAGTAACCATCGTCATCTGACCCGTCAGCCATAGATCCTGAATACGCTGAAGTGAATAGAGCTGTAGAATCAATTGGTCCCATCAAAGTATCCCCAGTGTCTGCGTTGATAATCTTGATGTCTGTGTAGTTAGCAACAGCTACGGCAGAGTCATCAACCAAACCTGTATCACCAGTCGTACCACCTGTAAGGAAGTAAACTGGCCAGTTCTTGATTGTAATATCAGATACTGATGAAACTGAGAAAGTTAGAAGCGTAACGTCATCTCCTCCAATAGCTAATGTATCAGCAGAAGGTCCGCTTGATGAAACTGTTACATCACCTCCTTCTAGAGCAAGGTAAGTACAGTTACCAGACGTTGATGTACAAGAAGTACCATCATATGTACCACTTGTAGCAATATCAACAGACACTCCGAAACCATAAGTTCCACCTATTGCCAATATGTCTGTGGTTTCATCAACATACACCTTTACAGTGTCTGCTGAACGACCTGTATTGAAGTCAGCAACAATAGTGAAACTCTTTGTTTCTCCTTTTCCAATATCGTAAGCGTCGTCTAGTACGAATACGATCATGTCACTACCATCAACTGAGTCAACCGTAGCGATCGGATCGTCTGTTCCAGAAACGTATAGTTCGAAATTTTCAACATCTGTAGATGAGATTGTACCATCTAGCAAGAAACCAAGTTGTGTAAGCTCTGCAGCTTCTGTAGCAGCAGCCATTTTGAACTTAGCAATTGTAGCGTCGTCTTCACCAACTTTTGGAGTTGAAGGAGTTCCGTTCTTTGTAACTGTTAATGTACCTGCACTGATTGTAGAAAGAGTCCATACTCCAGATTGAAGTGGGAAGTCTCCGTCTACTTCAGCATCTCCAGCATCAACTGAATCAACGTCTTCTAGCTCGAAAGCTGCCTCTGTTGAAGTTGAAACTGAACCTGTGCTTAATCTTAGAGAGAATGTTCGTGTTTCACCAGCTTCGATTTCTAGATTAAGATTGTTGAATGTAGCAACGTTTGTTGAACTGTTTACAGTCTTTCCTGATGATAATCTTGAAGTTCCTTCATAAAGATAAACATTGTGATCGTTTGGAAGAGATGTAACTCCGTATGTGTGTACAAGAAGTTGGTCAAGTTCAACGTCACCACCTGTAGCTGTGAAATCCCAAGCAACAACCTCTACTGAAGTTGCTCCATTAGGGAGAGTATCACCGTCTGGAGAGTCATCTGAAACAGAAACCTCAAGGTCACCGTCGTAAACAACTGTGTCGTCACCGTCGTCGTCACCGTCGTCTGCGTCGTCACCGTCGTCTGCGTCGTCTGTAAGGTCAGCTGTTTGAGCGTTGATAACTAGTACTGCTCCGTCAGCCCTGTTGATTGTATCAGCAGGTCCGAACATTCCAGCCATAGCTCCTCCGTAACCTTGTACAACGCTGTATTTAGCAGCTGTTTCTACAGGTGTGAAGTAGTATACACCAACTGCTACGTCTGAGAATGTAGCTGTAGCTGGAGTATATTCAGGAAGTTCGAAAGCTAAACTAGCCATCTTTGAGAAATCTGCCCTGTTTACAACGTCGCTAGGACCAAAAGTTCCTGCGAGGTCTCCACCATATCCGTTCATGAAACCGTGATCAACAGCGGTTTCAATCACATCAAATTGTGGATGAGTTGTTGGCACGTCTGTGAAAGTAGCTTCAGTGTGGGTTGTAATTTCCCAGCCAGCACCCATTACTAGGTACTTAGCGGCTAAAGCTCTGGTCAGACCAGCTGCCGGATTATAATTGTCACTGGCGTCAACAATTCCGTCTGTTACTAGCGACTCAACTGCGTCGAAGTAATAGTCATCTGCTGCAACATCTCCAAAAGAAGCTGCTGTAGCCGTTGACACCACGAATGACGAGAGAATTGCAACGATCGAAAACGTCGCAATTGCCCTACGAATACTGTCCATAAATTCGCGGGTTAAGGATAATTTGTGAATATTTGATATATATTAAAGTTTTATTCTGTTTTTTGTTAAACGGAACGAGGAATAAAACTGATTGATAAAGGTAAGGATACCTTTTAATTGGATTGCCTTGCGGCCCTCCATCACCTGATTCAGCTATCAATGACTGAATCTCGTGATCGCACATCCATGCTGTGCGAAGCATTTGTCCTTTCGCTCACCGCCGGTGAGCATCGCTCTTAGTCCCTAGTTGTCAAAGGTCTATATATATAAAGGTTTCGTATGTCTACTTTGTGTCTACTCTGTGTTTCGCGATTTCAGTTCTGTCAGTCTACAAGCGGTATTTCACGGATTTTAACAGCATATACGCTGTTAAAAACAGCTTTTTACTGATCCTCTTTTTACGTTTTTTCGGCTTGTGTAAGCCACTTTTTCGACTATCGCGTCTATATTGCTAGTACAATTCAGGTCAACGGGAAATTTACCAAATGTACCTGTTAGCGTCAATTATTTATACTGTTCATAATTGCGCTACTTTGGTCGCGCATGTACCTAGGTTTACGCGACTTTCTTGTGTTTTTCAGGTTAGAATTACTAGCGAGACGTTCGCAAAATACAACTAGATGAGGGGTCTAATGTTTCTTATTTTTGGGTGACATATCGGTGCGTTGTGTCTTTGTTATGTTTTCCGCGTTGTGGGTTGACTTGCGTGTGGTTGTTTTGTGGTTTTTCTTGAAATTTTTCTGATAAGTAGTGGCTCCAGGTTTGGGGTCGTGAAGTGAATTTGACTTTGTTTTGTTGTTGTTGTTTGGGATTTTGGAGGTTTGGGTGTTTACATATTCCTAATTTTTGTTTTATAATTGGTTCGCTATGTTTTTTAGAGCCTTAATTGACCAAAATGAAAAGAGTGCTGCTCGTGGGGAATGCTCCATTACCGGACGACAATGTCAAAAAAAGACCTTCTGAAGGTTTGCGTACTTGGCAATTTGTAAAGGCGTTGACTGGTGGAATGACGAATGGGTCGGGCGCTTCGGCGGCTGCGAGCTCGATGGCTGGGTCAACGGGCGCTGCTAGCTCGGCATCGGGTTCGGCTGGCGAGAACGAGTCGACGAACAGGAGTGTTTTGGCGAAGATGGTTCCAAAGAGTGGACTGGACTTGAGACTGGTGACGATCGCTGTGGATGATTGTTACGACGATGAAGATTTGGAGCCTGAGGTGGGGACGCAGGCGTCGCTTGGATTCGGCGGTTCGGCCGGTTCTGGCAGTAGTTCGATGGGCGGGGCAGGAGCTGACGCGAAAGTGACCCGAGAAAGTTTATTAAGAAAAGATTTTAGATATGGTGCGAATTTTATTCATCATCAGATTTCTGAAAATGATCCCTCTTTATATGGGACCTTGCAATCGATCATCGATGAGCATAAACCCGATGTGATTATTGGGGTGAATTTGGATGTTTGTAATATTTTGAGCCGTATGCGGTTTGATTGTGTGTTTTGGGCTGATATGGCCGGTTGGACGATGGCAAAGGCTCAAATCGACGCTTACAAAACGCGGAACGATCGTCGTTTGGGAAATTATTTGAAGCTTGAGGAAAATGTCTTGGCTCGTGCGGATTTTATTTCGGTCGTGTCTGAAGCTCAGAAATATACTGTGGTTGGGGAATTGGCGATGATGAAAAAGATGGGCGCTTATGAATTTGACCGTGAGTTCGTTGTGACGATTGAAAATGGATTGGAAGATTTTAAATCGGATCGAATTGAAAAAATTGTGCGGACAGTTCGACAGTCTCCGTCTAGTGACAGAGCTTGGTCAGCCGGAGGGTTTGAGGAGGTTGAGGATTCTGGTCTTCGGTATTTTCGTGGGCCATCGTCTTATAGTGGAGCTGATATTCCTTCGAATGCTTTTGTTGTTTTGTGGCTTGGAAGTTATTCGGCTTGGGTCGATGAGGAAACTTTGTTTAAAGGCGTTGAGGCTGCGATGGAGGCTGTGGCTGCGGATGAGCCTGATGGATCTGAAGCGGAGACTGGGGCTGGGGCGGGATCGGCTGCTGGATCGGGTTCGAGCTCTGGTGCTCGGCGTGGGTCGGGTTTGAATCGGACACGTGAGATTTATTTTGTTTCGACTGGGGGTTTGTCTGAATTATCGCGTGCCGAGGGATCTGTGAGTGAGGGGGCAAACAAGACGTATTTGAATTTCAAAGAGATGGTTGGGCTTTCGCGGTTCAAAGATCGATTTAAGTTTTTGGGATGGGTGCCAGTGAAGCACATCCCTTATCTATATAGGGAGGCTGATATCGGGATCAACGTTGATCGAAGATGTCTGGATACTTTGACTGGATCTCGCAATCGGTTGCTTGAGATGATGAAGTTTGAGTTGCCTATCATTTCTACTTTTGGAACTGAGTTGTCATATGGGATGGGAAGTTCTGGGGCTTGCTTGGGGGTTGCTAGTGGTTCGGTGGCTGGAGTGCGCGATGCTATTTTGGAATTGTATTCGAATCCTGCGCGACGCAAGGATTATGGATTGAAGGGACGAAAGTATTTGGAAAGTTATTGTTCTTACGATCGGGTGATGAGGCCTTTTAATAAGTGGCTTGGTGAATTGTCTGTTGGGGCTGGGGTTGATGAGGAAGGGTTGACGCGAGGACATAGCTCGGCTGGGTCGGCTCGGTCGGCTGGAGTTTTTGGTGGGTCGGCTGGTGGTTCGACGGCGGCGGCGATTGGTGATCGAGCACAAAAATCTTTTGAGAAGTTTGCGGACGATGCTGGGAAGAAGGTTAAGAGTTTGAAGGAGAGGTTTTTTAAATAGTTGAGTTCGGACTTAAGTAAAGGCCTTACTTAAGCTCGGGAGTTTTTTGGCGTAGGGATTTCTTACATATAAGAAAACAAGCTCCAGTGTAAAACATAGGAGCTTGTCTTCAAGGGTACTTCTCTAATCACCGAAGTGATCGAAGGAATACCGGAGGGTGTTCAGACACGAGACCGAAGTCTAATGAGAGAACGGTGTCCAGACATCAAACCGAAGTTTAACGAGAGGACGATGATTCAGGTCCCAAACACCGAAGTGAATGAGAAGGGAATCGGTGCCAAGTGAGGAAAACTTAACCGAAGTTAAATATCATCATTTGACGTTATTATAATAGCATATTTTGGGAAAAATCGCAATAGCCAAAAGAGCTTTTTTTTGGAGTTTTGCGCTATTTCAGTGTAAAAGTATTCATGCATCTTATTGCGAACTATTCTTAATAACAAGTCCTATGAAATCGTCTATATTCTCACGTTTGTTTGCTAGCTTTGGTATCCTGTTCTTTGTTATGGGTGCTTTTTCTAGTGCGGCTTTCGCTGCGCCATTTGCTGCTGCAACTGTTTTGCCGAAGGGTGATGAAATCGTTATTTATGTTGGGGATGGGTGTCCGCATTGTGCGAAGGTTGAGGAGCATGTCGATGATGAGGGATATATGGATATTTTCAATTTGGAATTTAAGGAGGTTTACCATGATTCTGATAATGCGGCTGAATTTGGGGAGGTTGCTGGGTTTTTTGGAGTAGATTTGTTTAGTAGAGGCGTGCCGTTCTTGGCTACGTCTAGCGAATATTTTATTGGGGACAAGCCAATTATTGAGTTTTTGGATAACAAGTATGACGCTTGGTTGATTGCGAATGCTGGATCGGCAAATCCTGTAGGTTCTGGCTCTGGGGATTCTGGTTCTGAGGATGGGAGTGGTTTTGACCCTAAGGTTTCGGACAGCGCTAGGCAATTGACTATTCCCCTATTGATTGGGGCTGCGTTGGTTGATGCTATCAATCCTTGTGCGTTTGCGGTTTTGATTATTTTGTTGACGACTATTTTGGCTGGCGGTGTGAAGAAGCGTGCTTTGTATGCCGGTCTGTTGTTTTCGTTGGCGGTTTTCTTGTCGTATTTGGCGATGGGGTTGGGGCTTTATAGCGCCATCACGACTGTTGGTGTTTCGTTGATGTTTATGAAGGTGGTTGGTGTGTTGGCGATCTTGCTTGGTTTATTCAATTTGAAAGATGTTTTCTTTTATGGAAAAGGTTTTGTCATGGAGGTGCCTATGAAATGGCGGCCTAAGATGAAAGCTATCTTGCGAAGCGTGACAAGTCCTCTTGGAGCTTTTGTGATTGGGTTTTTGATCAGTTTGTTTTTGCTGCCATGTACGAGTGGTCCTTACATCGTGATCATTAGTCTTCTAGGGCAACAAGATATGTTCTGGTATGCCTTGAGGCTGCTGGTTCTTTACAATGTGATTTTTGTGGCTCCGATGGTTTTCATCACTTTTGCAGTTTACAAAGGCTTCTCTGTTGAGAGAGCTGAGGAAATCAGACAGAAGAGATTGAAAGTCCTACACTTGATAGCTGGCGTGATCTTGTTGATCATGGGTGTCGCAATTTTGACGGGGTATGTGTAGGAGGCGTGGAGCTGGGGTTGAGGGGCGGTTGGTTGGTCGAGCGTGGCAGGGGTTGAGCAGGGGGTTGACTTTTTCGTGTTTTTCTGTATAATTTTCGTCTTGCGGATTTTCTTCCCAAGGTGACCTTTAACAGATTAGATTTGTATTGCTTTGACTAGTATTCAGGGAATTCTCTGCTATATGCTTTTGAGTCAATTCCTATTGTGCTCCATGGCTATGTAGGGAATTCGCTCTCTGCTAGTCAAAGTTTTTTTTGGAAGCCCTTCGGGATGTACCCGTTGGGCAATTTGGTTCCACGTTTTCAAGGAGGCGCAAAATGCGCAAGGTTACGCTGGCCATTGTGGCTACGAAGAATGAGGATGGTTCCACCCGCTTCAACGTCGAGGTCACCCCGCCGAGCGAGGCTATCAAAGCTGAGCTCATCAGTGTTGTTCCCGGCAACGTGAGGTTCAACGCCGACGATGACGTTCTGACCGCGAGGTTCGGCGTCGAAATCGACAAAGACTCAGGGATTGTCGTCAGGGATGACAACCATCTAATGGTCGACGCGTCGGTTTCCGAGTTGATGAGCGATTACGCTAGGGAGCTCATGGTCGTCTGGGATAAGCTGGAAGCAGCTATACCGGAATTCCTGGAGCCCGTCTTCAACACCATGATTCCCGCGGTGGCGAAGGACCACACGCTGCTCGCGAATCTGGACGAGATCACTGCAGTCCTGGCTACTGAGCCAGAGGTGTGTGCTGGCTGTGGGCTCCCTCACCACCCCCTGGGGAGTGAGCTGATGGAAGGTCTCGCTGGTGTCTCCGGTCTCTTCGGGCGAGTTGGTTCATCACCAATCGATGACATTCAGGGTCACGTGAAGAGCAGGGTCGAACATCTCTTCGGACGTGCCCACTCCCCTCACCCTCACCTCGACTCCCCCCTGCACTTCCCCATGTCTGTGTCGTGGCCTCTCCTCGACACCGAATTCGTCCGGAAACGATGCGAGGAATGGGTCAAGGAGAACTTCCTGGTTCGCTTCTCAGCATGGATGAGGAACCAGGACTCTGAGGTCTGCCAAGGCATCGGATCCATCGAGGAAAACGTCCACCGCCTCAGCATCGACGTGGCTCTGACATGGATTCTCAACGACTTGGACTCTTTCGACGCTGATACCGATCGTCTGAAGGAGCGCATGCTTCGGCAGCTCGCTGAGGCGGTGGAGAAACGAGCCAAAGCTCGGACTTCCATCGCTACCCCGCGGGCCTTCTACCTGAAGTATGGCGCCCCTCTCGAAGGCCTCTCCAAGAAGCTCGGCGACTTGATTGCCAAGGGCGACAACCTGAAGGCTCTGATGGCGGCGGCTACGGAGGCTGAACTGGATCTCGGGGACAAATTCGCGCTCGGCTTCGCCGAGATGGAGATCCCGACAATCGAGATTCACGTCCTGGAGGATCTGCCCGCTGCATTGGAAGCGAAAAAGGCCGAGATGGATGCCCCCGTCGATGAGATCGAGCCGGAATCGACCTCGGAGCCCGAGGATGATGGCGAGACCCCCGAGCCCGATGATTCGGGCGACGAGGACGCCCCGGCCGATCCCGACGGCGCCGAGGCCCCCGAGGCTGAGGTTGAGTCGGAACCGATCCCGGAGCCCGAGCCCACCAACGAGGATGGCGACGGCAAAGATGAGGACGACGCCCCGAAGCCCAACAGCGGTGACGAGGCCTAGATCCTCCTTCCTCAAAAAGACCTCCCGGTTGCAATGACCGGTCGAGGCCCGCCCCAGGCAGCGGATAATGCCTGTTAACGATAGATAATCCCACCTAGTAGAGAGTGTACAAATCCCACCATATAAAAGGCTAACGTTCGCGTTGGCCTTTTCCCGTTGTGTGGAAAATTTTGTTGAATTTTGGCATGGGATTTGATATTATATAAATTGTATAAATTATATAATCTCTATAAATCATGATTACTACATTAAAATTGTTTGGGACTGGGCAAGTGACTCTGCCAAAAGCGTGGAGAGATAAGTTTAAAACCGATCATTTTATTGCGCAGGAAACTGCTCAAGGTTTGTTGATTAAGCCAATGGTCGAGGATGGGTATTTTTATGAGTCTGATGATGAATTTGGCATTAGTTTTCCTCTTGGGATGGATGCAAAAGTTGTAGCGGATAACTTGAAAAAGGCGAATGGAAAAATATAAAAAATTCTTACTTAAACTGAGTCCGGCGCTTAGGAAAAGGCTTATTCTTGCTATTGGGAAGATCGCTGATAATCAGATTTCTGGGTTGGATATCAAAAAACTACATAATGAAATACCTGTTTATCGTTGTCGTGTTGGGAAGATTAGGATTTTGTTTGAGAAAGCTGAGGACGGCAATAGGATTCTTGCGATTAAGTTTCGTGGAGACGCGTATTGATTTGTGTATTTGTTTTGGTAGCCCCAAGGGGAATTGAACCCCTGTTTTCTCCGTGAGAGGGAGATGTCCTAGGCCACTAGACGATGGGGCCAAACAGGTTTGCGGGGGGATTATAAGTTAAGTTTGAGTGGATGTAAATAGTTGTTCGCGCTTGTTTCACTTGGTTCACCCCCGGGGGTGAAATTGTTACAGGTTCGGGAAATTCACCCCCGGGTGCTTAACCCCCGGGCCTAACTAATCGCATTACCTGCCCCCGGGGGTGGAAGCGGCGATGGAAGCGAGAGTGAAAATTACAACATTTGGTTTGCACTCTTTAGCCTGGAGTGCTAAAATTTCTCCTGTTATATCTCGCTTACAGCGACTTACAACTAAAGAAATGGCAAAAGATTTATACGAAATATTGGGCGTCCCAAAAGGCGCAACAGATAAAGACCTCAAGGCGGCATACCGCAAACTTGCACTTCAGTATCATCCTGATAAAAATAAGGGTGATAAGGATGCTGAAAAGAAGTTTGGGGAGATTAATGCGGCGTATGAGGTTTTGTCGGATGATAAGAAACGCAAACAATATGATCAATTTGGAAGTATGCCGGGAGCTGGCGGTGGATTTCCGGGAGGAGGGTTTCAAGGCGGTGCTCAGGGTGGATTTCCTTTTGAAGATATGGGTGGATTTGCAGATATATTTGAGTCGTTTTTTGGTGGAAGTCGTGGAGGTTCGCGGGGTGCGAAAAAGGGTGGGGCTATGACTGGAAATGATATTGAAGCGGTTGTGCATTTGAGTTTTGAGGAGGCGGCATTTGGTGTGATGAAAGAGCTTGAAATTACGAAGCCTGATAAATGCCAGCATTGTGATGGAACTGGGGCTGAGCCGGGATCGCCAATTGTGAATTGTAAGGGATGTGGTGGAACTGGAGAGATTAGGAGCGTCAAGAATACGATTCTTGGGCAGATGGTGACGAGCCGGACTTGTAGCGAATGTAATGGCGATGGGAAAGTGCCAGAAAAGAAGTGTTCTACGTGTCATGGCACGACTCGTGTTCGTGCGCGTGAGAGAGTGAAAGTTAGGATCCCTGCTGGTGTCGACACTGGGACTGTTATTCGGCTTGGAGGTCGAGGTGAGGCTGGGGTGAAAGGGGGAAATTATGGGGATTTGTTTGTTCATATTCAAGTTAAAGCGAGTGATAAATTCAAAAGGTCTGGAATCGATATTTATACTGATCTTGAGATTGGAGTGCCGATGGCTACTCTTGGTGGAGAAATTGAAGTTGAGACGTTACATGGTAAGGATCGGATGAAAATTCCGGCTGGGACTCAGCCCGAGACTATCTTTAAATTAAGCGGGAAAGGGATTCATCGCGAAGCTGGGGCAAGCCGAGAGGGTGCTGGAAAAGGAGATCATCACGTGAGAGTTAAAGTGACCGTGCCTACGAAACTTTCAAAGAAGGAGAAGGAGCTTTATGGTGAGCTTTTGAATGGATAGTGTGTGGATGGGGTTTGGTGTTGGTGGTTGCTGCGTTGGGTGGTTTTATTTGCAAAAAATAGACAGGCGTATTAAGATTGACTTTGATATACCTTATTCCTTATCCAGGAGATCATGGATTTACAATTAAGTTGGGATTTATTCATAGTAGTTTTCTTCGTGATTGTCGTTGCGTATAGCTTGATTATTGGGAGGGATAATACAATCAAAGTGATTTTGGGAACTTATGTTGCGATTGTTTGTGCAGATGCGATTGGAGGGCTTTTTGCTCATTATATGGGTGGGACAATGATGTTTTTGCAGTTTGCGAAGGAAGCAAGTTTGGAAAGTGTTGATGAGGCTGTGATTTTTTCTAAGGTGTTGATCTTTTTGTTGATGGTGATTTTGTTCGCTGTTCGCGGGGCTTTTGCGGTTTGTACTTCAAATACTCGGGGGATTGTTGGGTTGGTTGCGCATTTGTTTTATGCTTTCTGTAGCGCAGGGCTGATAGTTAGTTCTGTTTTGGTTCTTGTGTCTGGCGTTTCTTTGCTTGGAGGAGGGGGCGTTGTGAGTGAGGCTCTTTCGCAGTTGACGGCGGAATCGTATTTGGCTTTGAACTTGGTTTATTATGCGAATTTCTTCTTTGCTATTCCAGCTATTGCTTTCTTGTTGCATGGGTTGCAGGGGCCTGAAGTGGTCGCGGAGTAGAGGGTTTTTGTTTGATTTGAGTTAGGGTGGTTTATGGAGGTTGGGTTGTTTTGTTTTGTGCGTGTGTTTTAATTTCCCGACATTTATTTTTTACAGGTTGGGATTTTTGAATGTCGGGAAATTTTGAGCTGTCTTTTTGATTTGTCAAATTTGAAAAAGACCTTGCGGTTTTTAGGTTAGATCCTTAGAATACAGGGCGATTTTGTTTTAAAATTTGGGTCAGTAGCTCAGTTGGTAGAGCAACAGCCTTTTAAGCTGATGGTCCCGGGTTCGAGTCCCGGCTGACCCACCATTAGAAATGATGACTTAAGCTTCAGGACGTGGTTCTAGATGTTCTTCAGGGTGACCGAATAATGCTCTCAACATCATAGGTGCGGCTGCTCGAGTTAATTCTCTTTGACCGTCTGGAGTTTCGAGCCACTCTGTGAAAAAAGTTAGCCCATTAGTTACACCAGTTTTGAATATAGAGCCAAAGAAATTTTTTGAATCATCCAGTTCTTCGGGGGTCATAGCAGGGAATGAACCATAGCCTTTTATAAATCTTTCTTTAGCCTTTTCTCTTGCTGCTGCCATTGCTTGTTTAGTGTCGTCGTCTTGTAGTTGGTTGGCACGAATTGTTTCAAAAAATGCACGATGTGATTCCCAAAACCCAAAATAAGTTGAGGCAAAAGGCATCCCTTTACATGCAGCTTCTACATCAGTTAAATCTGGGCCAACTGACGTTATATCTTCTAATTTGTAATACACAGTCAAAGAGGTTCTTCCCTCAGCTGGTACAGTCCCTGGTTGATTTGCTTGTTGTCCAGGTACTTCTGCTGCTGGGTCTATTGGTCCTTCTGGAGGTTTTGTTTCCATATTATTTTGATTAAATTTTGGGGATGGGCGGTATTGTCCCAAAATAGGAGCTTTATGTAAAGTTGTTTGTTTTTTTCGCACATTCAATATGACTCTGACCGGTTTGAGAAATGCATAGACTACACTGTCTTTACCTCTCCCAAACCAATGCTCCTTCGCTATATCCATAGCTTAAACCTAGTCGATGGTTCTTTCCAAATTTAACGATTTTCAAATTGCCTTTTTTGTCCTTGAGTCTTGATTCTTTTATAAAGCCAGGGAAGTCTCCTCCTCTATTCGTGCATTGTCCTAAAATTTGTTCATCTTTTGATGGAACGACTACGCCATCAAAGCCATTTTCGGATGCAAATTCGCAGATTGTTTGGTGCATGAAATTGTAACAAGCTTCGCTACTAACTACGTCCAAGAAGCTTTCAAAAGGATTAGGCCCAAACCATAAATATTTTTTCCCATCCTCTGCTTCTATGTTCAAGAGCATTACTGTTCCTACGCATTTATTGCTCTCTTCGTCCACTAATACAAGTTCGAAATAGTTTTTGTTTTTCCACATTGATTGATCTCCAGCTATACATAAATATGCGCCCATTCTTGCATTTGCTGCTTCGGCATTTTTTGTGAAGAAACCTCTTATATTTCTTTTCTTTTTAGATTTTTTAACTTGTTTGTGTTTTTCGCCTCCAATTGCCGTCTCCTTAGCTTCTTGTTCAATATCTTCTTCATATTTTGCGATTTCTTCGAAGATTTTGTTTATGTCTTGTGTGAATAGTTCTTGTAGTTTTTCGTTGATTCCGGAACGGTATAGATTCCTGAGTTTGAATAGCTCAGGAAGGATTGATCTCAATGTTTCTACTGTAAATTCTTTTTCTAGAGGTGCCATTATCTCGCTGATTTTTTTCTTAAACTCTTCTTCTTCATCTTTTGTTTCGAATTTAATGTTTGAAGCGAAGATATCTTCTAGTTGCTTCTTTAATACTTCTTTTTTACCTTGCTTGTATTTTTCTATGTCTTCTCCAGTTTTTTTATCTTTCACTACTATTGTCATACCTTCTTCTGGTATATGTGGATTATTGAAGGTGTTATTAATTCTTTCCCACTGTTTATTTTTTAGATCTGCTGACTCTGCTTCCTGGCCTATTTTGTTCGAAAAAATTGCTATTATTTGATCTCGATTTTTGCTTTCTTCAAATTTCTCTAAAATGTTGTGCCTCAAATGGTGTTTCACATTTTCACCATAGATTGTTGATAATTCTGACAAGAGCATGTAGTTCTGACTTGGTTTGTCTTTTTGCGATTTAACCGTATCTGCACTTCTGTGGATATATGCCTCTAGATCTTCGTGAAATGCGTATTTGTATTCGATGATGAGGTCACAAATTTCTGAGTCTGCCTGTGACTCTGATCCTTTTTCACTTCTTCTTATGGCTTCTCCCAAAAACAGACAAAGCATTTTTTCTTCGATCGTTAAATCTTCTAATCCTTTAAATTCTTCCCATGCTTTTGCATCGAAGACTTTATCTATTTTTTGTTCAAAGGCCTCCTGGAGAGCTTTGTTGTCTGGACCTCTACTTGATACAAATTGTCTTATATTCCCAAGCCTCTGTGTGTACTCTGTTATCAGCTCATCGTTTGGAACCGCACCTTCTTTTACTATGTATCCTTTTAATCCTGTTAGAACTACCGGATACCCTTCTCTGTTGAATTTATAACCTTCAACGTGCTCCATTTGGTCTCCGCACTCTGAATTTTCTTCATAGTTTGAATAGTTTCCGTCTGGGAATACATATCTTACTAAATATTGATATTCTGCTAATTGCCTGTGTTTTTCTGGTATTTCTGACGTGACCATTCCTTTCGCTTTTTTTGGAAGGGTTTCTATGTATTCTTTCGCAGCTTCTTCGCCGTTTGACTCTAGAATTTCTATGTATTTTTTCAAGGTGTCTGCATCTAACATCTTAGTTAATACTAGATATCCGTTAATATGATCTGCAAATTTCCTGAAAAGCTCTGGATCCCCTTTGTATGATGATTTTAATTTTATTATTTCCGTGAATGTTTCCTCGTCCAATGTCTCAGATACTTCTCCTATATGACTTGCAAATTTTTTGAAAACTTTTATATCTTTTTCATAGGTATCTTTTAGTCTGATTAGTCTATCAAAGTCTTTTTTATCTAACCTTTCCGCCTCTACAACTATTGCTTTAAACATTTCATTGTCATCTCCGTATATCCCATTAACTGATGCAACCATTCCAATTTCATATATTTTATTTTCTTCTGCCAATCGGTATAGTATTTCAAATCTCTCCTCGTCGTCTTGATATATACTTGATACTATATCTACAATTAGAGCTTCAATTTTATTTGCATTCTTTTCTTCTGTTTTCCCAAGTTCTGCAAACTTTCTTAATCTTCCTATCCCATTTTGTTGTTTCATACATACCTCAGCCGCCTTCGTTACGGCATCTATAATAACTGCTCTTTGTTTTTTATCCTGCCCTTCTAATGGACTTTTTGCCAAATCTGCAAATATAGCGAATGCTTCTTCATTATCCTTGTATACAGGCTGTGCATTAAGTAATGATATTGCGATTTGAGGAGATATTTCATCTGACACTTCCGCTATCGTCTTTGCAATTTCGCTATCAATTCCTAGTGAAATTAAATCTTCAATTATTTCTGGTCTCGGTCTTTGATTTAACATTACTCTACCAATTTCGACTATATTCTTGCCATATTTTTCTTTTGCTTCAATCAAGGGTCTGTCGTCAAATTCTTTGCCTCTAGATTCTTCATACATCTCTCCAAATAATTTCATCAACTCATTGTTGCCTTCACATATTCGCATTGCTTCTCCAAGAGCTTGCATGTTTTTCACCTGGTCTAAATATGCTATTGGTCCGCCTACAACTGTCGAAGCTTTTAATAATACATGAAATATTTCTGATTCTTCTTTGTATTCCTCTTGGTCTTTTGGTGATTCGTCTTCTGCAATTTTTACAAATGTTTTGAGCATCTCTAAGTCGTCACCGTATATAGGTTTTGCCCCAACGACTGCTGCGAAAATAGCGCCACCCTTCTTATTAACCAATAGTACTTCACTAATAACCTTTAGCATTTCAAGATTACCTTTGTACGACTTTCTTGCTCCTCCTAATCTATCCAATATTTGCCAATCATCTGTTTCTTTCGCCAGACCTGTAAACACCTTTAGCATTTCTAGATTATCACCATATGCTTCTTGATTTCTTATTATTACGTCTAATATCCAATTTTGAGAATCGTTGGTCATTACAGCTTCTATTTCTTCCATCATCTCTACTTTTCCTCCGAATAGCTCTCCTACTTCTGCGAGTTTATCAAGTTTTGTTGTTGGATATCCATTCTGTTTCGTTTGGTTAGCAACTCTTATGAAAATTCTCAAAACCCTTAGGTCTTTCTTAAACAACTCTTTTCCTTTTAGGATTCCTCGTTTCGTCCATTCGTTTATACTGTCTGTATTTGCTGTTATCTCTACAAGTTCTCTTAATTTCTCTTTATCATCTGCAAAAAATTCAGCTAAATCTGTAAAAAGCTGAACTCCTTTTTTCTCTGCAGCTTCAATAAATATTTGGAATATTTCAAAGTCATTTCCAATTATACCTGCAGCGCGTCCAATTATTCCTACGTCATCTCGGTTCCCTATACTAAAGAGCTTGTCTCTAACTTCTTTCAATTTTTCCACATCGTCACCGTATAATTTATTTAGTAATGCTAAAGCTTCTGCTTTGAAGTATCCTCCGCTCTCTCTCATGCATTCTTCAAATATTTTTAGTTTTTCTGGGTCGTTGCCATATGATCCTTTCAATTCTGAGAGTTTCTTGAACTCGAGGTATCCGCCTCTATCCTTCACTGCGAGTAATCTCTTCAATATTTCTGGTGAATTTTGATTAGCTACTTGTTTTTCTAATAAATCTTTGAAATCACCAGAAACAGGGTGTTCACCAATGGCTCTTCCCCCTAGTATTTCTAGAATTTCGTGGTCATCTTCGTAGGCTTTTTTACCATTTATTAACATCCCCATTTTTCTAGCTACTTCTATTGCTTTGCTCTCTTCTGAGTAGTCTCTTCTGCCCCAAATTCTTTGGTTTCTGCTTTGTTCATATTCATCTTCGCCTGTTAGTAAAATTGTCAAAGCATCACTTGGACATTCTTTTAATAATTTTATGAAAGTTTTAAGCATTTCTGGTTTGTCTCCGTATACCTCTTTTTCTTTTTGTACTATTTTGAGTATTCTTAATGCGTTTGGAGTGTCTGCCACTTCTTTTAGAGCTTTGAGCATTTCTGGCTTTTTGCTATACAGGGGTCTGAGTTTTATTATCTCTTCGATTATTTCCTCTGTTTTAATCTCATAACTTGATTTTGTTTTCCCTATATCTGCTAATATTCTTAATATTTCTACGTCTTCATCACACAACTCTTTATCTTTTGCTATTAAACCTGCTATATATCCTTTATTATCTAAATACAATTCCTGAAACACCTTCATTTTTTCTAGGTCATCTCCGTAGGCTTCTTTTATATCCGCTAGACTTTCTATCTCATAAGCCCAATAGCTCTTTTCTGCTATTTCTGCAAAAACTCTAAACTTTGCTATGTCCTCTCCGCATATTGCTAATACTTGTTCCGTACAGAGCATTTTCGCTTTGTGTTTAGCTCTGTGAATCATGCCTACAACTTCTTCTAGTTTGTATATATCGTCTCCGTAAAGTTGCTTTGCTTTTGCTAGTGATTTTATTTTTATTTCAGCAGTTTTTGATTCAGATTCATCTTCGTAAAGCAAAATATCCGCAAAGATTCTCAGCATCTCTGTATTTTTGCCGTAGGCTTCTTTTGTATCTATCAATGCTTGGAGTGCCCATCTAGTTTTTTTACTGGCCACTTCCGCAAAAATTCTAAACATTTCAATACTATCTCCGTATATTTCTTTTGTTTCTTCGGATGTCAGAAGTCCGCTTGTAGAGCTAAAGCCTATTCCACGTTCCCCTTTTTCTCCTTTTTTTATTTGGCGTATTGATTTCCTTCTCTCGTTTGCGTTGACCACTCTTCTTACTTTATCTCTAACGTAGCCTCTGACTTTCCCAATTTTTTCTTTTGTGTTTTCTTCAGGGTTTTCTTGGTCGGTTTGGACATTTGTCTTGGCGTGCTCAAGCAAGGGATTTTGCCCTTCTTCTTGATCTGGTTCCTGTGTTTTTTTGTCCTTTTGCATCCTATCATTATAGCATTTTTGGAGAGTTTTTTCGAGGTACAGTTCACTCCTTCTGCTCTAAGATTTAACGATCTGATATTTAACAAATACATCATTGAGATTCGTACGAATCAACCAAAGATTTGTCGCCCGGGGTTTTGCTTTATTTATTCTTTGAAAGCTTCACAACCTCTGCTTTGATACTCGAACATTCTTCTCAATTCTTGTTGATGGTATAAAATTCTTCTCTGATTAATTTCTTCTTCAGTTAGAGGTCTTTGAGGTTCAGCGGGTTTTGGCCTCTCAACTTGGACTTTTTCTATGATGACTGTATCCCCCATAGTATCCATAGAAACCCAACCGATTTTTGGCAGGAATACTTCTGCGGGACCATGGTCGATCTTATCTTTATTATTACCACTACTTACCGCTGCAATACGTGACGGAATTCCGGCCAGTCTACATAGCATTGCGAATAATGTGTTTTGACAGTCACAATCGCCATCACCTTGTTGCTCAAGAAGATCTGAATTCATCATGAATTCAATTAGGTCTGTTTCTGACGTATTTCCTGCATAGAATTCTTTGTATGCATTTTCTGCCCTCGGAGTTGAGTTGTATCTCATTTCGAAAATTATGTCTCTGAGATTATTCATTCTCATGTATGGCGAAAGCGTGCTGAGATGATCAAAGAGTTGTTGAAGGTTTTGGAATTGAGGAAATATCTTTGAGTTTAGTCTGATTTTTGCTAAATCTAAGTCGGGTGTTTGTGTGTAGAATTTGTATGCCGTTTGATCTAGTTGTCTAAAATCTTCGTCTGTTAATTGGCTGGCCGTATTTTCCCAATCTTTTGGAGTTAATGTTCTATAATTTACTGAAAAGATATTATCATAGTCTTCTGGCAGACTGATTTCGTATTCCCCATTGTTTACAGGTGCTGCAAGGAAATCTTTCGTTATTGTTCCGTCTTCCCTCTGAAGTTCTATTGATGATGGGTCGATTATTGATCCTAGTCTTACTCTTATCACTACTTTCTTTTGTTTGTATCCGACTCTTTGTAACTGTGAACACATTTTATTTCCTTGAGATCCTTGTTCTTTGAATTCTGGAGCTTTTACGTCTTCTTCCCAGCCTTTTCCGGTGTATATATTTCCCAATCCTTCCCTCATGTTTTCGCTACCTTGTTTTCCTGGTTCTGGATAACCCATGAATAGTGCTGCATTTTTTGTTCCAGTATTTCTTTGTTCAAGCTCTTCTTCATAAGCACCACTCACGAATTCACGATCGGCAGTTACGTTTACTTTCCATGCTGTTGCTTGTGTTCTTAGTCTTTGATAGCCGCTTCCTTTTGCTAATTTTCTTCTTTGCTCTTTTTCCTCTTCTATTTTTTTAATTCTTGCTGCAAATTCTTCTTCTTGTTTTTTAAGTTCAGCCGCTTTCTTTTCTAATTCTGCTTGTTGTTTCTCAAGTGCAATTTGAGCTTCGGTTTTTTGTGGGGCTTCTGGAATGGCTTCTTCCTCAACTTTTTCAAAGAGTGTTGTTTGTGATTCTCCGCTTTCTCCTTTAAAGAGACTAGCTACTTCCGCTCCAATTTTACTTGCCGTTTCGCTTCTTACAAATTGGACAGTTCCAACTGTGAATATCCCTATTAATGATAATCCTACTACTGCTTTTATTGCAGAATTTATTCTTTCTCTTTTCCTTCTAAGGCTCTTTAATGTTTTGACTCTCCTTGGGCCCAAAATTTGGTCAGGCATTGGCATGTCAATTTGCTCTTTCATCTTTTCTATTATTTCTGCCGCTCTATCTGCGTCTTTCTTTTTCAAGCTATCAATCTCTTTTATTTGTTCGATTCCGATGGATCTAACTAGCATTCTTTTTGCTTTCAGATATTTAGCCTCAAATTCAAAAAGGGCCGTCATCCTAGACCTATAAACTTCAAATTTCTTTTCAAAAAGTGCCATCACCATGTTGTCAAATTTTGATTCTTTTAATGTTTCGTCATAGATCATTATTTCTGGAATACCATTACATTCTTCAAAAAATGGATTTAGATACGCACTGCTACCTACTTTTATTTCCTGTTCATATCTGTTTTTTATACTACTCACAACAACCACCGTACTCCTAATTTTTCTTCTACCGTCTAAGCATCTTTCAATTACTTCATCAATTATTTCTTCAACCCTCAACAAGGCTTGTTGAAGTGGTGGAGGAGTATATTCCATTACAGTTGCTGCCTGTACCGCATATGAAAGTCTTTTTACTCCACACCTTGCTAATGTAGCTCTCAACCTTTTCGGGAGGGTTGGTTTTTCAAATTTTGATTCTTGTTGGATTTCTTTTACATCTTCTGCTGCATAATGCTCTTCTTTAACATCGTCTAGAACTGCTTCTTTACCGTATACTTCTTCAAAAGCTTTCACCCATACTTCTGTGTTATTTGGTTCAACATCGTATTCTGGCTTTTCTGTTGATGGGTTGTTTTTTGCATATAAAAGTATGGCCTTTATAACTTCTATATTCTGGCACTCTTTTATGAGATCCTGAATGTGTCTTTCATATGACGCCTCAGAAACTTGCCATGGAAAATTGTAGCTTAGAATGGCCTCTGTATTTCTTGACAATCCTGGCTTAAGAACTCCTCTTTCGTATATTCTACCTTTATCAAGTGACACTACTTCCCCCATCGTTTCCGTCGCTTCAACGGGTTTATATCCTTCGTCGAATCTTAGAGAATATTTTTTTAATTTCTTCACTAAGTTTGCTGTTGATGTGTTGCTTATTTCTATATTGATAGAAAATCTTGCGTCCTGGCCTTCCCATCTTCTCGTGTGTATATGTATGTTTTTCGAGTATGAGTAGCCGTATTCGTCTTCAGTTTTTTCTTCTGCTGATATTTCGTATACTCCGTTAGATATGTGAAAATCCACTCCCGCTGCAATACATGCCCTCGTGAAACTCTCAATATCACTATCAAGTACCTGGACCTCTCTTGGAAGTCTTACTGAAAATCTTACAATTGAATCAATATCTATCTTGGAATCCTTTATGAATTCTGAATAAAGAATTTCTTGTTCTTTACCATCTTTGTTTATTATTACTAGGATTTCTGTGTCTTTTTTACCTCCGATCCTTTCGGCAATTTCAACCGCCCTACTTGCACATGTTGCAAAATTCTCTTTCTGATAATCATCTGTCCTCAATGACATCTTCTTTGTTTCTGTTATGTTTTTGATGTACTCATCTCCATCATGTATACCTATGTTTTGTAGTGTTTCCTCAAGGAATTTTGAGCCTTTGATGTCTATTGCTTTAAACCCTTTTCTTTCTAAGATTCCTCTGTTTTTTTCTGTTGTTTTTCCTTTTATGTATACTTTGTCGAATGATTCTATTCCCAAATATTCCTTGGCCGCTTCTATGAAAGGCTCTCTTGATGGATATATGCCTTCCATCTTGTGTTCGTAAAAAGATTCGCTCTTATCTTCTGTTACGCTTTTGAAAAGTTCAAGAAACATATTTTTATCTTCTACCATCTGCCATATTCTTCTGATGTTTTCTATTGCATTGCTTGTATCGACATAGTGCCTATCCTGGTCTGTGATTTGGCAATTGTGAAGATCATACGAGAATAGAAGTGGGTTTGATAACGGGACCATAAATTCGTAGTGTCTTCCTGAAACCGTCACTGACGCACCTGTTGATTCTTTTGGCTTTAGAATTAGACCGAATTGATTATGTGTTATTAGTCTACCCTCTAGCGTTGGATCTAGGGGAAGATAGTAGTCACCGATCTTTCTAGCTTCATCTAGGAGCGAATCAGGGAGATTTCTGTACTCTACTACTGAGCCTGATTTACAGTCTTTATAAAACCACACCCTATTGGCTAATTTGTTGTCTAGTCCATAACTAGTTCTTTCTTTATAGAGGTGTGGCTTGGACATCCAGTTTCTTGAATACCTTGTTATTTCCAACGGTTTTCCATCTGGACCTACCATCTCTAACGCTGATTGATCACTTACTTTCATGCCTGTACCAAAGTTACCTGCGGCTTCATCGTCATCTCTTTTACCAGCACCTATTGTTGTCATGTCTGTTGGCAAATATCCTCTACCATTGTCAACAATTCTTAGCGCTTCTATTTGTGGATTCTCATAATTCCCCATCTCTTCAACCACATCTCTCCATTTTCCATCTGCATAAAATTCGAAACCGAACCAAGTCCCTTTAGAATCTCTTGGTTCTGCATTTTGCAAGATTTCTAGTAGCACATTTTTTGCGCGAAAGACCCTCTTGTCTGCAAATCTCTCTGATAAACTACATTTAAAGAGATACGGTGGTTTATGTAATGTTTCTTGTTTACTTCTTTGTTCTACTTCTTTGTTGTAACCCTTCGGTTTAACATCTCTTGTGTATCCTCCAATTCTTTTCGCATGTTTCGTAAGAGGTGGCTTTACGTATTCCCAGTGATATCCTGCTTCTATTAATTCAAAAGCATCTCCGTCCATAGTTGCTACTTGGACTGCATTTGTCGCAGTTATCGCTGCTTTTCCTTCTATTTCTCCTTCTGGGCCTTGAACTGCCGCTTCGCCAAAGAAGCTCTTGTCTAGAGCTTCATCTCCTAGCTGAGGACCTTCCGTCTCTCCCCAGTCCTCTAAATCCCAATCGTCTGTAGGCATATATTTCATTAGGTTTTAAGTGAGTATTTATACCCCTTTTCCCTCATTCTGTCAACCCCTTTGGAAGAGATTTTAGTTTTATTTAAGAAATTTGTAAGTATGGCATTTTATGCTATTTGCACAGCCTTGGCCAAGGCAAAAAATATTCTTAACAAAACAAACATGAACAAACAAAAAAACAGGTTTGGTTTCTGTGTCTGGAGTGCTTTTGCAGCTCTGTGTGTGCAGGTTTTTGCGGGCTCGCTCTACGGTGGTCTGCCTTCTGCATTCGCTGAAAATCAGGTAGGAGATGTCGTCATAAATGAAGTTTCGTGGGCTGGATCGTCTGATAATTCGAATGATGAGTGGATTGAGCTTTATAACACGACTTCGGCTGCTATTGATTTGAGTGGTTGGTATCTTGAAGATGACTATGTTGTTTCGGTTGTGATTGAGAGTGGGGTTGTCCCTGCACATGGATATTTCTTGATAGAAGACAGTGAAGTAGCGGTTTCAAATGTGGCTGCTGATCTGGTTGCGGGGCTGTCGTTGGCGAATAGCGGTGATAGTTTGATTTTGAAGGATTCTGGTGGTTCTGTAGTAGATTCTGTGAATTCTGGAGGCGGAAGCTGGTATGCGGGTGATGGGACATCTAAGGCGTCGATGGAGAGGATTGATCCTTTGGTTATAGTGGATAGTGCGGCGAATTTTGCGTCGTGTGAAAGCGGGAATGGGTCAGTTGGTTCTGGGGGCAGTTCTTTGTTGGGGACTCCGGGAAGTCAAAATAGTGCATATCAAGGATCGTCTGATTCTGTGTCGGTGGAATTTGATTTGTCTGACGAGAGTCCTTTAAGCGGGGAGACAATTACTGCGACTGTGATCGTGAATAATGCTGTGGATCTTTATTCGTATGGGTTCGATGTTGTGTATGATCCTTTGGTTTTGGATTTTTCTTCAGCTTCGGAGGAGAGTTTTTTGAGCTCGGGCGGACAGGCTTCAACGGCTTTTAATTATGGCTTGGAAGATGGAGTTGCTGGGAAGTTGGTAGTTGGGAGTGCTCGATTGGTTTCGCCAGCGAGTGGAGTTAGTGGGAGTGGAAATTTGTTTACTTTGAGTTTCTCTGTGATTGGGGAGGAAGGGACGTCGAGTGATTTGGTTTTTGGAGGCGGAAGTTTTGCTGCTGATTCTAGTGGGGATTTACTTGTGACTTATAATTCTGCGGCTGTGAGCGTGGGGTCGAATCAGGTGGATGGAGTCTCGGATTTGGTGGCGTCGGAAGGGGTCGAGGTCTATAGCTTGGGATTGAGTTGGAGTGCGCCTGCTGGTGGAGCGGATAGTTATATTGTTTATAGGCAGGAAGTGGATGAGTCTTGGACTGTAATTGGGACATCTGTTGAAGCTGCGTTTTTGGATAGTGATGATCTGAGTTTTGGAGGAGCTTTGATTCCTGGTGTGACTTATCAATATCAGGTGCGTGCTGTGAAAGATGGGATTCAGAGTTCGGCTGTATCTGCTTCGGGGCTTGAGAGTCGCGGATTAGTCGGGGACAACAACAGGTCAGGGCGAGTTGATGGTCGGGATCTAGATAATTTGGCTAGGCATTATGGTTTGGTGTTTGGTAGTGCGGAATTTGATTCGTTGACTGATACGACTTTTGACGGGGTTGTGGATGGAAGTGATCTGATTGATATTGGTGCTAATTTTGGACTGACAATTTAGGGGGATCGTCTGGGCTTGGGGTTGCGTTTGTCGCGGCATAACTTCGCAACTCCCAGGCCTGGACGTGTAAATAAGCTTTGGAAATTTTAAAAAATTTATTATGGAAACTAATTCTTTTGAATGGTGGGAAGATGGGGCGACAGGTGTCGATGTAAGTTTTGGGTCGGATGATTCGGATTTTATCAGCGAGACGGCTGGTCGTGTTTATTTGCAGGGTGAGTTTTTGAATCATGATATTTTGGAGGTTTCTGTTCTTTGTGAAGAACTGGAAACGCCTGTGCTCGGGGTCGCGTTTCATTTGACTTATGATCCTGGTAATTTGAGTTTCTTGAGGTACGATCCGGGTGAGTTTTTGGAGAGAGGGGGGGATCCTTTTTATCTCGTGATGGCATCAAAGGATGGGGCTGGTTTTGAGACTGGCGAGTTGGTTTTTGGAGAAACTTTGAGGAGGGGTGATCAGTATCCGGTTGAGGGCGGAGAGGTGGCTCATTTATATTTTCAGGAGCTTTCAAGTGGGGTTCGTGATGGTGTTGGGAGTTTTGAATTTGGATTTGAAAATGGCGTAGTTTCGACTTTGGATACTGTTCGTCAGGATATTGATGGGGTGAGGTTCGAGGATTTGGAATTCGGGTACACTGAAGCGTCTGCGGATGAGTCAGAAACTGGGTTTGATCCTACGTATCTCGGAGCAAACGTAGCTCGTGGATTTAACGAACAGTTTTTTGGAGAATGGGTTATCTGGTTTGTGATTGTGTGTGGAATGCTTTTTTCAGCTGCATTTTGGTATTTTTTCAAGCGGAAAAAAGTGCCAGAGATTGCGAATTTTATCGATGGGAGGTAGAATTTTGACAATTTTATGGACATAGAACTAAGAAAAAAAAGAGCCAAGATCTTCAAAGAATTGCTTCGTAAAAGCTATCATTTTTTTGCTGGGATCGCTTTGGTGATTGGTTACTCTATGGTCGTCCTTTATACCTCAAAGGAATTTGGTTTGTGTGTTTTGGTTGGAGCTTTGTTGGTTGTCTTTCTGTTTGAGCATCTTAGACTTGAGTATAGACCGAGATTGCTTCGAGTCGTGGATGTTCTTTTCCGAAAAAAGGAATTTAACAGACCGTCTTCGATGATTGGATTTGTTACTTCTGGGATAATTGTTTTCGCTGTTTTTGAGCATTGGATCGCTTTTACTGCTTTGATGATGCTGACTGTTGGGGATAGTTTGTCGGCTGCGTTTGGAAGAATGTTTGGGGAGAAGAAATTGAGAGGAAATAAAACTTATGTTGGAACTTTTGCTGGTTTGCTTGCTAATTTGCTGACTGGAGCTGTTATTATGTGGGAATACCCTATCGTTTTTATTCCAATGGCGTTGGTTGCGACTTTTGTTGAGCTTATGACGAATAAGTTGGATGACAATTTGACTGTGCCAATCGCTACCGCCTTTACAGGCTACTTAATAGTTACACTTTTGGATATTTCTTTAACCCTTTCATAATATGGCCTTGTACGAAAACACACTTAAGCAGATGGATAAAGCTGCGGACTTGATGAATCTTGATCATGAGCTAAGAGATATTTTGAATGAGCCTCAGCGGGTTGTTTCTGTTTCTATTCCAGTTCGTTTGGATAGCGGTAGGCTAAAAGTTTTCAAAGGATATCGTTCTCAACATAATAATTTTGCTGGTCCTTACAAAGGTGGTATTCGATATCATCAACAAGTTGATTTGAGCGAAGTTATGGCTTTGAGTGCTTGGATGACGATGAAGTGTTCGGTCGTTGGAATTCCAATGGGCGGTGGAAAAGGAGGAATAATTGTGAATCCGAAGGAATTGTCCGAGGGGGAATTGGAGAGATTGAGTCGTGGATATGCTCGAGCTATTGCCCCTATCATCGGGGATCAAGTTGATGTTCCTGCGCCGGACGTAAACACGAATGGTCAGATTATGTCTTGGATTAAAGACGAATATTCTAAATTTGTTGGTAAAGATACTCCTGGAGTGATCACTGGAAAACCTATTTCTGATGGTGGAAGTGAAGGACGCGATACTGCAACTGCTCAGGGTGGAGTCTTTGTTCTTGAGGAGTTGGCTGCTGAGAAAGGAATCGTTCCTTCTGAGACTACTGTAATTATTCAGGGTTATGGGAATGCTGGTGGATATATGGCAAAGTTGCTTCATAAAAAGGGTTATATTATCAAAGGTGTTTCTGATTCACGTGGGTGTTTGATCGCCTCTGAGGGCGGATTTGATCCTGTACGAGTTTCTGAGATTAAAGCTGAAAAAGGATCTGTGACTGATGCTCGTGGTATGGAGGGTTTTGAGAATACTGAAATTTGTGGTGAAGAGGACTTTTTGTCTGCTGAGTGTGGAATCTTGGTCCTTGCCGCTTTGGAAAACCAAGTAACTGCTGAAAATGCCGACAAGTTCCGCGCGAAGTATATTCTTGAGCTTGCAAATGGGCCTGTGACGCCTGAAGCAGACGTTATCTTGGCTGAGAAGGGAATCATTGTCGTTCCTGATATTCTAGCTAACGCTGGAGGCGTCACTGTGAGTTATTTTGAATGGTATCAAAATGTTAATGATGAAAAATGGACGTATGATGAAGTTCAGGAAAAGTTGGTAAAAATCATGAAGGATGCCTATAGAGATGTTTCTGGAAATGCTACTGAGTATAGTTGTGATATGAGGACTGCGGCGTTTATTACAGCGATGAAGAGGCTGGAGGTGTTGTATGAAGATAAAAAATAGTCTTCTCGAGAAGCTATTGTCTTGCGAACTTTACAACATTTTCTTATACTGCAACTATGAAACACGTTTATTTATTTGAGGAAGGTTCACGTGATATGAAGGATTTGCTTGGTGGAAAGGGTGCTAATTTGGCAGAGATGACCAATATTGGAATGCCCGTCCCTCCTGGTTTCACTATCACAACTGAGGTTTGTGCTTATTTTGAGAAAGAGGGAACTTATCCGTCTGCCTTCGCAGATCAGCTTGGTTTGAAGATACGTGAACTTGAAGAAAAGATTGGTCGAAAATTTGGAGATATCAAAGATCCTTTATTGGTGAGTGTTCGAAGTGGGGCTAAGGTTTCTATGCCTGGGATGATGGATACTGTGCTAAATCTCGGTATGAATGATGAAACCGTGAAGGGACTGGCTGAGAAATCTGGCAGTCATAGATTTGCTCTAGACTGTTACAGGAGATTTATTCAGATGTTTGGGGATGTAGTTATGAACGTTCCTCATGATAAATTCGAAGAAGCTTTGTCTGCGAAGAAAAAAGAGGCCGGAGTTGAAGCTGATACTGATTTGAATGCTAATGATTTAAAAGAGTTAGTTGAGGAATTCAAAGAAATTATTTTGGACAACAAGGGTATTTCTTTTCCGTCTCATCCTATGGAACAGCTCAAATATTCTATTGAAGCTGTCTTTAAATCTTGGAGCAATCCTCGTGCCGTTACTTATCGTAAATTAAATGGCATTACTGGTTTGCCTGGTACTGCTGTGAATGTGCAGGCTATGGTTTTTGGGAATATGGGGATGGAAAGTGGAACTGGAGTTGCCTTCACTCGGAATCCGTCGACTGGTGAGAAAGAGTTTTTTGGGGAGTTTTTGATGAATGCGCAGGGAGAAGATGTCGTGGCTGGAACCAGAACTCCAAAACCAATTTCAGAATTGAAGACTGATCGTCCGCATATTTATAACGAACTTTATGAATTCCAGGAAAAATTGGAAAAACATTACAAAGATATGCAGGATCTTGAATTCACGATTGAGGATGGGAAGTTGTGGCTTTTGCAGACCCGGAACGGGAAGAGAACTACTCAAGCTGCCGTGAAGATTGCTTGTGATATGTATGACGAAGGTTTAATTACAAAAGAAGAAGCCTTGATGATGGTTGACGCCAATCAATTGGGACAATTGCTTCATCCACAGATAAGTCCTAATGCTAACGTTGATTCTGTCGCGAGAGGGCTTCCTGCTTCACCTGGGGCCGCAAGTGGTCGTGTTGTTTTTACGGCTGATGATGCTCATGAATGGGTTGGTCGTGATGAGAAAGTTATTTTGGTACGGAAGGAAACAAGTCCTGAAGACATTCATGGTATGTATGCTGCTTCTGGGATTTTGACTTCTCAGGGTGGGATGACGTCTCATGCTGCAGTTGTTTGTAGAGGTATGGGAAAATGTTGTGTTGCCGGAGCGAGTGACATAATGGTAAACGTCAAAGGAAAGAAAATTGTGATCGGAGATACTGTTATCAACGAAGGGGACGTTATTACTTTGAATGGCACAAAAGGTGAAGTTTATTTGGGAGAAGTTGCTACTGTTGAGCCAAAAGTTAGTGGTGATTTCGGAAGGTTGATGGAGTGGGCTGATCAGGTCAGAAAAATGGGGGTTCGGACGAACGCTGATAGTCCTGAAGACTGCAAGGTCGCTTTGAAATTTGGTGCAGAAGGGATTGGTCTTTGTAGAACTGAACATATGTTTTTTGATGAAGAGAGGATTCATATAGTTAGAAAAATGATTTTGTCTAAGGATGATGAGGTTCGAGCCAAAGCTTTGGCTGAATTGATGCCATTCCAAAGAGATGATTTTGTTGGAATTTTCAAAGTGATGGAGGGAAGGCCTGTGGTCGTTCGTTTGTTGGATCCACCTTTGCATGAGTTTTTGCCTGAAGATTCTGGAATTATTTCGCGATTGGCAGAAGAGCTCGAATATAAAGTAAGTGATATTAAAGCTATTATTTCGAATCTACATGAGGTTAATCCTATGCTTGGGCATCGAGGTTGTAGGCTTGGGATAACTTATCCTGACATCTATGAAATGCAGGTTGAGGCCATATGTGAAGCTGCTATTTCGGTGAGTAGGGATTGTGAGTTCGATGTAAATGTGGAGATTGAGATTCCTCTTGTGAGTGAAGCTAATGAGCTCAAGATTTTGAGAAAAGTTGTGCAAGAGAAGATTGCTGAATTTGGAAATCGAATTAACTTCAACTATAAAATTGGAACGATGATTGAATTGCCTCGAGCTTGTTTGACTGCGGATCAGATCGCTAAACATGCTGATTTCTTCTCTTTTGGTACGAATGATTTGACTCAGACTACTTATGGAATTTCTCGAGATGATTTGGGGAAATTCATTCCATCTTATATCGACAAAGGTGTTTTCCAGGGCGATCCAATGGAAGGAATTGACGTCGATGGAGTTGGGAAATTAATGAAGATTTGTGTTGAATTGGCTCGTAAAGATGATCCTTCGTTTGAGATTGGAATTTGTGGAGAACAAGGTGGAGAAAGTCGTTCCGTGAAGTTCTGCAAAAAGATTGGGCTGAATTATGTGAGTTGTAGTCCATATAGAATTCCTGTGGCTAGATTGGCTGCTGCACAGGCTGAAATTGAGAAGTAGAGGATTCGTCAGGTTAGCTCGGCTCCACGGGGCGGCCTTACAGGTTAGCCCCGCTTGACTTTTGGGTGTTTTCGTTGTAACATTCGCCTCTTAGGTTTGTTTAATAACGATGATGAATTTTAACCCAAAATTCACTAAAATAACTACTCCTGCCGGTGATCCCGCTATAGAGATCACTGATGTGCCGCGTGCTTGTTGGGAAGCCCCTATTGCTGGTGGGCAAACTGTTAAGGATATTTTTATTAAATTGCAGAGTAGAATCCATGGTGTATCTATAGCGTGGTCTGCTGGGGAGGATTCTTCAATGACTATTGATGTTATTGAGAGAGATGCTATTCGTGATGAAGATAAGGCTTATTTGAATGCGTTTTTGAATCGTTTTAGAATGAAACTTCTTGCTTTTATCACTAGTACTGCGAGAGAACAAGCTGAGGAAGAGCCAAGAAATTCGTTAGCTATGATCCCATTGGTCCCAACTGTTGATGAATTCTCTGGTATCATGGATATACGGAGGAGGTTTGAAGCAATTTCTAGTTTGAGAAGAAATTTGGGGGAATTTTTACGTTCGAGAGGTTTTAGATGTAAATTTGTACGCGTGAGAGATACTGGTTCCAAAGCCAAGGCTACTTATATTGATTTTTTTGCGGAAGATCTTTCCCGAGCTGCGTTGGAATTGGAAAATTTCGAGGTATCTCAAGGCCAGACTTTCGATGAAAGATATCGGTTGAAGTTGATTAAACCTGATCACCCAGACAATAAGGAGGGCGTTTACTTGTTAATCGTTGAGCCTAAGCAACTTCGCCGCCCCAGTTAAGTTTGGTTCTCAGAACTTTGTAGTACTTGGTTCCTTCACGAATCAAATACATATTCCTTTTTGATTTCCTGATCTTGATCTCGTCTTCGTATTGAAGAGGGACTACTTCTTGTCCATCAAGAGTTAGGCCAATTTCTTCTGAGTCGCCACCTCTTCTTTGAGTTTCTATCAAGATGTTAATTTGGCGGTTTTCCGGAAGGACTATTGCGCGCATTGAGAGAGAGACTGGGTTTACTGGGTTTAAGACAAATCCTGGAACGTGTGGATGAACTATTGGTCCGCCTGCGGACAGAGAATGTGCTGTTGAGCCTGTTGGTGTTGCGACAATAAGACCGTCTGCTTTGAATCTATTTACTAGTCTTTGATTGATTTCTATTCTCATTTGGATCAAGCGTGCGAATGCTCCTTGATTGATTGCGGCGTCGTTTAGCGCTAGGTATGTTGAGTGTTTTTTCCCTTTTCTATAGAGGGTTACTCTAAGTATCGATCTTCGATCTAGGCTGCAGTGCCCAGCGAATGTTTTATCAAGTAGTTCAAAAAGTTTTTCTTCTGTGTTTTCTGTCAAAAAGCCTAGGGTTCCTAGGTTTATTGCTATGATTGGTACTATTTTTGTTGGGTGTCTTCTCGCGGTTTTTAGCAAAGTCCCGTCTCCTCCTAGAGTTATCACCATGTCTGATTTGAGCAAAAGTTCTTTTTTATGAAGACCCTTTTTATTCTCTTTTAATGCCATTGCAGAATTTGTGTCCCAAATAATTTCAACACCTTTTTTTTGGAGATATTTTTCTATCTTTTTAAGGAGCTTTAAGTGAGGTTTAATGTTCCTTTTCGTTATCACTCCTACTTTCCTTACTCTTTTGCAGTCGAATTGTTTGTCCATTGTAATAAGTTTAAAAGATTTTGAGCTGAAGAATCCCATGAGAAATTCTTTGATTGTATTCTACCTTTGTTTACCAAATCTGTCCTGAGATTTTGATCATTAATTATGTTTTCCATTGCAGATGCGAATTCTGACGGGTTGCTTGGGTCTGCAAATAGAGCCGCGTCTTTCAGAACTTCGGGCATTGATGATGAGTGAGAAGATATGACCGGGCACCCTGCTTGCATGGCTTCTAGAGGAGGCATTCCAAACCCTTCATAGTATGATGGAAAAACGAATGCTTCTGCTAAATTGTAGAGTTTGTTCAAGGTTTTGTTCGTCACGTATCCTAGAAAGTGAACGTATTTTTGGAGGTAGTTTTTGTTTATCAAGTCTTCTAGTATTTCTTGGTAATTTCCCCACCCTGGCTTCCCGACTACAAGAAGATGATGTTTCGGATGTGCTTGATTTATCATCGCTAGGGCTTGTATGAGCGTATCTATGTTTTTCCTTTCTTCTACCGTACCTACCGCTAGAAAGTATTTTCTTGGTAAGTTTGTTTTCTTGATGAATTGGTTTAGTTTTGCGATGTTTTCGTCCGTTCTTTTTATTGGGAAAAAACTTTCTGATGCTGCACAAGGAATAATGTGGATTTTTTCTTCGTCTATTGAGAATTTTTCGACCAGATCTTTTTTTGTATTTTCCGAGACAGTAGTGATTGAGTTGGCTTTTTTAAGCGCTTTTTTCATGAAGAATTTTTCCAAGACGACCGCTTTGAACTCGTGAGAAGTTGGGTATAAAAATGCAATGAGGTCGTGAACCGTTAGGATGACTCTTGTTTGTGATTTTTTTGGCAAGAGTGCTGGAATAATAAAACTTGTTGGAGCGAAGAATGTGTCGACTTCTTGGTATTTAAGATCTTTCATAACTGCTCTGTGCCAGGATAAGCCTTTTGCGTCAATAACAACTAATTGGGCGTTTTTGAATTCTTCAAACCCTGCAATTCCGCTGTCTGCGTATAGGAAATATTTGTTTTTCTTGTCCTGCTTTAGGAGTGAACGTGTGATATTAAAAGTGAACCAGCCTTTGCCTGCCTTATCTCCCCCTGCCGTTCTGATGTCTATTCCAATTTTCATTTTTTTGCTTAGTATTGTCATTTTATGGAATTTCTATGGAATTTGCGAGATATTTTGCTATTCTTAGGTCGATGAAAGATAGTATAATTAACAGATTTGGGAAGTTGCCGTTAAGTTTGAAGCTTATTGGCGTGGGATCCGCTTTGACTTTTGTTAGCGTGTTTTTGCCTTGGTATTCTGATCTCGATAAGTTTAACACAGGTGATGGATTTATAGGCGTAAGTGGCCCGCTTTACTTGCTCGGATTTTTGATAATGGCTTTGGCTGTTAGTTCGCTGGCTCTTTTTGGAGCTAGGATTCTTGAGAAGAAAGTTCCATCTTTGCCTTTGGAAGAAGCTCATTACCACATGTTTGTTGGTGGAATGAGTTTATTTCTATTGGTTATTACAAGCAGTATTTATTTCCATTCAAAGTTCGGAGTCAATATTACTATGAAAGAAATGAGGTTTGGGATGATAATGTCTTTTGTTGGATCATTCTTGATTCTTTTTGGTGGACTTAAGATGAATAAGGGTAGAGATGTATCTTTTGAGACCTCTGGGAAACTTGATAAGCTTATTGATGTTAAGGATCCTTTGGGGCAAGATAGGGTCCAAAAGGATATTAAGATTTCTCGGGCTGAGCCTGAATCTGTGAGAGAAAATGTTGCTGTGAGTATCGAGAGCGAGGTTGATACTTCGGTCGGTGGCGCTTATGAAAGCGAAAAAACTGAAAAACAAAATTTATTTTAATCTTATGATATGACTGAAAGTCCGATAATTTTTTATTGTAAAGACTGCGAAAAGATAGTTGACGCAGATAAAATTGGTAGAAAATATGTATATAAATGTCGCATTTGTGGAACCAAAAATGTAGCTTTTGGAACCGAGAAAAGTATAAAAAGTTTCTTCAGAGTGAAGGAAGAAAAGAAAGAGGAAGTGGTCAAAAAAGAAGTGCCTGCTAAAAAAGATGAGGTGGTTAATGACGAGGAAGTTGTTGAGGAAAAACCTGACGAAAAGAAAGAGTAAAAATAAAAACCCCTCCGAGTGGGAGGGGCTTTTTAAGTGTGCTTTTTTAGTTCCAAAAATTAGAAGACCTATATACTTCAAACTTGTCTGTTGCCATATTAAGTACTCCGCCACCGTTAGGCGATGACTTTTCAGCTTCGAAAGTTCCGGTGACAACTGGATTACTGCCGCCTTGTATTTCAATACCGTTTTCTTCGTCTATTTCAAAACTCATATTGTTTCCATTTACACCTAGCAGGTTAGTTCCTAATTTCAAAGAGAATTCTATAGTACCCACTCCTCCATCCCTTACCATAAGTAATTCACAAGGTTGATTTTGGCTTTGAGTATCATACAGATAACCTCTTAAAGTCTCAAAATCCACATCTCCATCGTTTGAGTAAAATCTTTCTGGTGTTACAGGGCACTCTATTGGGATTTCACTACCACTAAGTTGAGTTGATGATGTTACTGGTTGAGATAGATTTAGAACCCCTGCTTGTGCTCTGTACACTGAGTAATTTGGTGATAATACAAGATCAACTATAAAGTTATAAGTTTCAAATCCCAGATTTGAGTAAGTCAGGTCAAATTTATTTGTTTTTGTGATCCAACCTGTGAATTTTGTCAAACCTTGTTTCCCTATGTTGCTTGCGTTGTTTTTTGTGATTTCCTGCGTTGTTACAAGAAATTTCGCTTCATTTTCATCTTCGTAATTTACTACCGACTGTGCGAATTGGCTTTTGAATGTCAAGAAACAGTTTTGACCGGTCGACTTGTACTCGTTAATAAAATCGACTAATTCGTCAAAGGTATGGATATTGTTTTGAGTGCTGTAGATAAGCTCTTTCGTTTCATTGCATTCTAGTGAGATTGGGGTTGATTCAACTGGAGCTGGTGTTGTTGATGGAGCATTGTACTCATCCTCGTCATCCCACAGATATTTGCAATCTGGATCTTCCCCATAATCGATAAAACCATCATTGTCGTTGTCAATTTTATCTTGGCACGTAGATGTTTCAACAGCTTTCTTGTAATTTTGATACCTTCCTTCATCGTATGCTTTTGGTAGTTCTGTTGTTTGAATTGTTGTTCCTCTGTTTTGGCTTAATTTCATTCTTCCCATTAGGTCTGTCCCTGACAAGAAAAGAACCGATCCTGCTGCAATTAATACGATCGTAATTGCTGCAACAACTTTCGTTTGTTTTTTCATAGAATTTTGTTAGTTTTTATTTTTACTTTACGAGCGAACTTATTATACCATCTTTAAGCGTTTTCGTCTACTAGTCGTTACGCTGTGTTAAAATAAATTTAGGAAAATTTAAGTTTTATTTAAGGTTGGTGGTGTAGGGTTTGGGCATGAGTAATTTTATTACAGTTAGTGATCCTTCTTATCCTGTTTTGTTGAAGCAGATTTACAAACCGCCTGAGAAAATGTATTTCAACGGTGATGTTGGGATTTTGAGTGGGAATTTGATTGCTTTTGTTGGGACTCGGGATTTCACTCCTTATGGAAAGTATAGTGTTGAGAGAATTATTTCCGAACTTTCTTTGTGTGATTTCGTCATCGTTTCTGGATTGGCTCGTGGGATTGATACTTTGGCACACAAAGCTGCACTAAAGTATGGCTTGAAGACCGTTGCGGTGCTGGGGACTGGGATTGATAATATTTATCCGCGTGAAAATGAGGGGTTGGCCTCAGAGATCGTCTCGAGTGGCGGATGTATATTGAGTGAATATGAGGGCGATGGGCCGGGACGCAAGTTCACGTTCCCTATGAGGAATCGTATAATTGCTGGTTTATGCGTCGCGACTGTGGTCGTGGAAGCTCCATTGAGTTCTGGGGCACTTATTACAGCAAAACGAGCTAACGAAGAAAATCGTGATGTTTTTGCCATACCTGGCGACATTGATCGTGCGGAGTCAGCCGGATGTAATAAATTGATCCAAGGGTCGGCGGCAGGTCCCATAATGAGTGGGGCAGATATTGTTCGTGCGCTAAATATGCAACCTGAGTTGATCAAGGTTGACAATGAACTCGGTGAGTATGGTGATTCGGATTTGGATGAGCAGAATTTAAAAGTCTTAAATGCAATTTCCAGAACTAGACCAATATTTATTGACGATCTCGTTGAGCGAAGTGGAGTTCCTTTGGTTGAAGCAAATAAAACTCTTTCTATGCTTGAAATCAATGGGCTTGTTCAAAGCAGTGATAATGGTTTCTATTTGAGGTGTTTTTAAATGGGTGATAGAATTTCTTGCGGTAACCTCATTTAGAAATGCGCATTCAAAAAATTAGAACTCCTCATATTTGCGAAGAAGGTCGTATCTTCTCTTGGACCAGTCTTATTTATAGTTTTGGTTTGGGGTTAATGCTTCCTGTTTTTCCTGGATTTGTTGAATCGATCGTAAAACATGAGGCATATGTTGGTTATTTTTACTCAGTCATGGCTTTATCTATGGTGTTGGCTGGCCTTGCTTCGGCTTATTTCTTTCGGAAATATTCGCGTGTCAAGGTGCTGATCGTTGCATTGATCGTCAATGCTGTGTTGATGATGTCCTTTGTGTTTGTTAATAATTTTTATCAGCTTTTTGTTATCGACTTCTTGAGAGTTTTCGCTTCTCTTTATGTAATGATGAGTCTGGCTCTCATGGTCCATGCTTTTGCAAAAGCTAAGGATCTTGGAAAAACTGAGGGGTTTTATTTTTTGTTTAATAATATCGGGTATTTGATTGGACCCGTTGTTGGTGGAATTATTGCGAGATATGGAGGTGTCGAGCCTGTTTTTGTTCTTTCTGGTTTATCCCTGATTGTTGCTCTTGGTTATATTACACATCAACATCTTATTGAAAAGCATCCTTCTCTTGCCTTGCCACATAAGACAAAAAACATTGGTGTTGGTTGGAGCAATATTAAGCTTTTTCTTCAAAGTAAAAATAGAATTGGTGCTTATTTTGTGTCTGTTGCTTTGATTTCTTGGATGTCTTTCAAGCAAATTGTAATTCCTCTTTTTGTACTTGATATGGGATTCGGTTCTGATACCGGTGGTTTGATTCTTTCTCTGGCTATTTTGCCTTATATTCTTTTCGAGATGCCTATTGGTAAATATGCTGATGAAAAAGGTGTGAGGATTCCTATTGCTCTTGGGTTTTTGATAATTGCATTTTTCGTTTTGGCTGTAAGGTTTTCCCCATATTTCATATTGGATGCTGCGTTGTTAATTATTGCAAATATTGGATCTGCTTTTATTGAGCCGCTTCATGATGTGTACTTCTTTAAGAATGTAAAAAAGGATGAGGAGGATGTATTGTTTGGTATATTTGCGACCGCCGATCCGGTTGGTCGTTTCATTGGTCCTGCCATTATTTCAACATGTTTAATATTCTTTCCGTTCGAAGCGCTGTTTGTTGTTTTTGCTTGTATTTATGCCGTTGCTGGAGTGCTTTCTTTTCTTATAAAAGAGTAGGCGGTTATTCTTCGGATACCCTTATTACTCTGTGTACTTCTTCGACTGTCGTGTGATGTTCCGCTACTTTTTTGAATCCATTTTCTTTCATCGTGGTGAAGCCTTTTTTTCTGGCTGCTTCTATTAGTTTTGCTATTGGAGCTTTGTTTAGAATTAACTCTTCTAATTCTTCATCGATAGTTACCATTTCTACTATCACTAGTCTTCCTAGGTACCCTGTGTTGCTACATTTATCGCATCCTTGAGCGTGGTAAACTGTTTCTGGGATTTTTATGTCTTTCGATGTTTCTTCAAATTCTTTCTTTTCTTGTTCGGTTATTGGTTCTAGCTTTCCACAATTCTTACAGATCTTTCTCACTAGTCTCTGAGCGATTATCGTGTCTAAGGCTGGGGCAATTACAAATGGCTCCATGCCCATATTTATTAAGCGGGGGATGCTTTCGATTGCACCGTTTGTATGCAGAGTTGAAAGTACTGCGTGTCCCGTTAATGCTGCTTGAGCCGCAGTGTCAGCGGTTTCTAAGTCACGAATTTCGCCGATCATCACTATGTCTGGATCTTGTCTCAAGATTGATCGTAGTCCAGATGCAAAGTTGTAGTCTCCTTTTTCATTTATCTGACTTTGGACTATTCCATCAAGATGATATTCAATCGGATTTTCTAGAGTGATTATCTTTTTCTCAGGGGAATTGAATCCTTGAAGCAATGAATATAGAGTTGTTGTCTTACCTGACCCGGTTGGTCCCGTGATCAATATCATACCGTGTGATATTTTTGTTAATTCATGCATTTTTTCGAGGTTCTTGTCTTCGAAACCAAGATCTTCGAATGAAGTAAATTCTTTCCCACTATCTAAGAATCTACATACAATTGATTCGACTGTTTCTGTTGGGATGACAGATACACGGACGTCTATCTTTCTGTCGTTGTATGGAAAATTGTACCTACCGTCTTGTGGTACGTCTGAGATATTTAGCTTCATCTTCGTTGTATATTTGATCTGGTTCAGAATGTTTTTGTAGTCTTTGCTTTTTAACTCAAATACTTTGTATAGAACTCCATCTATTCTGAATCTGACCATTGTGTTTCCGTCTGTTGGTTCGTAATGAACGTCGGATGCTTTTGTTTTCATCGCTCCGATGTTTATCAAATTCAATGCCTCTTCCGCCGGTACTGTTGAAATTTTTTCTCCTAGACTTGAAAGTTCCGCGATTTCTTTTTCATATGTTTTGATGGATTTTTCTTCGACTGATTCTACTATTTCTTTTTTCCTATAAATTTGGAGATCTTGGTATATCTTGATCACCTCGGTTATGCCGCTTGGTGACGCTAGATTTATATTTATTTTGTAGTCTTTTGATTTCAGAGTCTCTAAAGTTTTCTTTGTTTCTGGATTTTCAGGATCTTCTAACGCCACTCTTAACTTGTCTCCAACCCTGTAAAAAGCCACAGCTCGTGCTTTTTGTGATTCCTCACATGGAATGATTTTTAGATAATCTGGATTGATTGGAGTTTTCCCAATATTCACATATGAAATGCCAAGCTCTTTTGCTTTCTTTAGAGTATTTTTTTCCTCGAAATCTCTATTGATTCCTTGGAGTACTTGGGCGGATTCCTTTTTGTTGTTTTTATCATTAGACATCCGTTTATTATACCATAAAAAAGGCAAGCCGGGAACTCTCCGCGGCTTGCCTGATCTTGTGTTTATTGTGTGTCTTTTGTGTGTTTTTTTATAGCTTTTTCATCGCGTCGACTATCTGTTTCGCTGCTTCCTCGTCTATTCCTTCGACTTGAGCCAAATCGTTTTTAGAAAGACCTTTCAACTGTTCTATTAACGTCAAGTTTGCGTCTTGAAGTTTTTGTACAACTTCTTCTGGTAGATTTAGGAGTTCTACTGTTTCGGTCTGTTTTTCTTCCTGTGTTTTTTCTTCTTTCGGTACGATCTTACCGTCCAGATCGTTCACATCTAGAATGTCTATCTCCCAACCAGTTAGGATAGAAGCTAGCCTTACATTTTGACCGTTTTTACCGATTGCAAGTGGCCGTTGGTCTCCATCAACATAAACTTTTACGTGCTTGTTCTTGTCGTCTAACACCAACTTGGCCGTTTTTGCAGGTGCAAGTGCTGCTTTGATATATTTTTCGATATCTTCCGACCATTCTATTATGTCTAATCTTTCTCCGTTAAGTTCATCCATAACATTTTGAACACGGACACCTTTTTGTCCCACACAAGATCCAATTGGATCAATTTTTTCATCGCTAGAACTTACTCCAACTTTACATCTCACTCCTGGGTCTCTTGCTATTGATTTGATTGTAACTACCCCTGCTTTCACTTCTGGGATTTCAAGTTCGAGAAGTTTTTTGACCAGGCTTGGATGTGTCCTCGAGATAAGTAGCTGAGGTCCTTTTGTGGTTTTTATTACTTTGTCCAAGTAGAGTTTGATTCTCTGCCCTGAGTAGTATTTTTCGCTTCTGATTTGTTCTTGCATCGGAAGTGCTGCTGTAATCTTGTTGTCTAGATTAACATAGACGTCTTTCCCATCTACTCTGTGGACCACAGCGTTGATCATCTCATTTTCACGGTCTTTGAAGATGTCGTACATCATATCTCTTTCCGCTTCTTGTATTCTTTGTATGATTACTTGTTTTGCTGATTGAGCTGCAATTCTACCGTATTCTGCTGGAGTAACGTCGATTCTTATAGTGTCACCAATCGCTGCTTTTTTGTCGTATTTTTTTGCTTCTTCTAGTGAAAGTTCAAGATTTTCTTCTTCAACTTTTTTTACGACAGTGAAAATTTGATATACAGTCGCAAGACCTGATTTCTCATCGATATCCACGTCGACTTCCTGATCTTTGTTTCCAAAGTCTTTTCTGTACGCAGTTTTGAGCGCGGCTTTTATTGTCTCCATGACGCTATCTTTTGGGATGTTTTTTTCGTCACAGATTTGATTTATAGCTGCTAAAAAGTGTGTTTGCATGATATTTTGGTTAAATTTTGTTATAAAAAAACAGAATCTTTAATAAGATCCTGTCTAATTTATTCTACTTCATCCTTATTGTACCAGCTATCTACTGCTTTGTAAATAGCATCCAAGTTGAAACCCCGTGAGGACAGGAATCTTAAAGCTTTTTCTCTTTGCTTGTGTGGAGGGGAAGACTCCCAGGATCTTGTCTTTTTCTTAAGCGCTTTTTTGGCGTTTGCAACTTCGTCTATTTCAGTTTCTTCTATCACTCTTTCCGCGAGATCCGGGTGGATTCCTTTGTTTTTGAGTTCTCTTTTTAGCATGTATTTGCCCTTGGGCCTGAACTCTATTCTGTTTTCTATGAAATCTTTTGCATATTGTGTGTCATTCAGATATCTCAGTTCTTTTAGCCTGGTGAGGACTTTTTTTATCTCTTCGTTTTGTTCTGGTTTTGTTACTTGTGGTAATTCGTTTTTCTCAATTTGTTTTTCATAGAATTCAAAAAGCTTCTCTTTTAATCTCAGCACTGTGTAGTTTCTTTTGGAAATTAGATCTAGTGCTTTCTTGAGAAGCTTTTCGTAAGGCATAATGAGGCTATTTATTCAGTAATTTCTCCAGTTTCAGTGTCTACTGATTGAGCAGCAGCACCTACGGTATCCACGTCTAAGCGTAATTTGTATTCTTTAGTTATTGCTTTATAAAGTTCATCTGTCATTTTCTTGTTTCCTCTAAGAAAAGTTTTCGCACTTTCACGTCCTTGTCCTAGTTTAATATCATTGTATGAATAGAATGCGCCTGCTTTTCTTGTGATGTTATATTTGCTAGCGAGGTCTACTATCTCTCCTTCTATTGAGATACCTCTGTCATACATGATATCGAATTCTGCAGTTTTGAATGGCGGAGCAATCTTGTTTTTCACGACTTTTACTCTCGATTTATTTCCTATTAGAGTTTTTCCATCTTGGTCCGATCCTTCAATTTTCCCGATGTTTCTGATGTCCATTCTTACTGACGAATAGAATTTCAATGCTTGACCTCCTGTTGTAGTCTCAGGATTACCAAACATGATACCGATCTTCATCCTCATCTGATTTAGGAAGATAACTGTAGTTCTTGATCTGCCTACCGCTGCTGTGAGTTTTCTAAGAGCTTGGCTCATCAGTCTTGCTTGAAGTCCCATATGAGAATCCCCCATGTCTCCTTCTATTTCTGCACGAGGTGTCAACGCTGCAACTGAATCTATTACTATTACATCCAGGGCATTGCTTCTAACCAGAGTCTCTACTATCTCCAGAGCTTGTTCTCCACTATCTGGTTGTGAGAGCAATAGATTATCTACGTCCACTCCAATCTTTCTGGCATAAACTGGATCTAATGCGTGCTCCGCGTCAACAAATGCGCATACTCCTCCTGCCTTCTGAGCTTCCGCTACTATGTGGAGGCTCAAAGTGGTTTTTCCAGAACTCTCTGGGCCGAATATTTCTACTATTCTCCCCCGTGGTACTCCGCCTCCCAGAGCAAGGTCTAATGAGAGTGATCCAGTTGGAATAGTCTCAATGTTTGTATTAGTGGCTTCGCCCATTTTCATTATTGATCCTTTGCCGAAGTTTTTTTCAATTTGGTCTAAAGCTAATTCAATTGCTTTGTTTTTTTCATTTTTTCCATCACTGATTTTTGTCATTTTTCTTTAGTTATGAGATTTTTGATAAGGCCCGGGCCATTAGGCATCTTGGAGTATAGGTGAGTGAATACTCACCGTCAAGACTTTTTTTATTTTTAAGATTTAAATCGCTTAGATTATAGCTTTAAAAACTTAATTTTTTCTAAAATAAAACTTAAATGTTTTGAATAAGAGTTGATCTTTTTGGCCTATTGTTGCGTTTTCGACGCGCTATTGTATCAGCCCAATTTGACTCGCCTTATATCCTTCTTGCTCGCAGATTTGAAGTGTTTTTTCGGCTTCGTCTGGGCTAACAATAAGGATCATTCCGACGCCCATGTTCCAAGTTTTGTAGGCTTCTTCTTTCGAGACGTTGCCGAGTTCCATAAGTTTCTTCATTGGTTCGTGCGGCTCTGGAAGATTGTTGAGGTCGGCTTGTGTGCCAGTTTTTTTGAGGATGCGATCAAGGTTGCCTTGTATTCCACCACCTGTTACGTGAACAACTCCCTTCAAAGTTACTTGAGTTGGTTCCTTGTATCGGCCGTGAAGAGCCATTATTACTCTGTGATAGATGATTGATGGTGTGAGGACTGCTTCTCCCCAAGTCATTGTGTCGTCGTAGGGTTCGTTGTGCCATTGTTCTCCAAATGCTTCTTTCAAGACGTGGCGTACTAACGAGAATCCGTTTGATCTGAATCCTGCTGAGTGAAGGCCGATTATCACGTCGCCTGAGCTTAGGTTTTCGCCGGTGATTCTTTTGTCTTTTTGTAGGACTCCTACCGCTGTTGCATTCCAAAGGTTTCCGTTGACTGCATTGCCGAGTTCCGCTATTTCGCCGCCTGGGACTACTATTTTGTTTTCGATACATGCTTTTGCAAGTCCTTCCGTAAGTGGGCCGATGATGCTTGCGTCTACTTTGTTTGTGTCGATTGTGTTTGAGATTGAGATACATTCCGCTCCTACGCAAGCTGCGTCGTCCGCAACCATTGCTACGAGGTCGTATCCCAATGTATCGAATTTCTTGATGCGTTCTGCTACTTCAATTTTTGTTCCTACTCCATCATCGTTTTGGACTAATAGATATTCACCCATGTCCAATGCTCCCGTGAATCCGCCTTCTTCTACAAGTGGTTCTCCTATCATTCCTTTTCTAGATGCGAAGGTTTTCTTTGCGTTTCCGTATGCTAGGCGTGAAGCTTCGTCTCCTTTCTCTATATCAACTCCTGAGTCTGCGTATGTTGCCATCTTAATTTGGTTAATGTTAATCGTATTTTGATGTTGTTTTGTCGCTCGTTACTTTGCCGCGTTCTATTTTAATTACTCTTTGATTAAGTTCATCTACTATTTTTTTATCGTGTGTTGCTAGGATTACTGTTGTACCTTCTTCGTTTAATTTTTTCAATAGATCGATGATTTGGTCTGTGTTTTCTTGGTCAAGATTGCCAGTTGGTTCGTCTGCAATGATGAGTGCTGGTGAGTGAACAAGGGCTCTAGCGATTGCAGTGCGTTGTTTTTCTCCTCCTGATAGTTGGCGAGGGTATTGGTTTCTGAGAAGTTCGAGGCCCGTTCTCTTCATTGCTTCGACCGTGTAGTATTTGACTGCTTTTTGATCGTACCCACATACTTCCAGGGCGAATGCTATGTTTTCGAAGACTGTTTTCTTTGGGAGGAGTTTGTAGTCCTGAAAAACTGTTCCTACTCTTCGTCTGTATTCTTGGAGTTCTGACATATTCGCGCTAGTTACATTGAAGTTGTCGACGAGGACTGATCCTTGGTCGAGCTTTTCTGCTCCTATTAATGCGTTTATTAGAGTTGTCTTCCCTGCTCCAGATGGGCCAACTATACTTACGAATTCTCCTCTATTGACGTGGAAGTTTATTTCATCGAGGATAACTTTCTTTCCGTACTTTTTCGTTATGTTAGAGAAGAGAATCATTTGGGGTGTTTATGTGGTTTTTAGTATATAGAAGGCTGCGGTTTTTGTTAAGGTGTTTGACGCGATTGACTTGACCGGCCTTTCGTGTTATTATTTCACATTGTTTAATGTTCAATATTATGACAACAAATGCTCTCGACGATGTCGGTGATGTCAACGCCCTCCACGGCTTGCCTACTGGACCTTGTGCTGATGGTGAAGGTGGAGAAGTACAGATTCCTCTTTGGGGTGAAATAGAACCCATAGAACCAACTCCTGCCATGCAAGAATTGCTTACTCGGATGGACCCACGATACCGAGCTAATTTGTTTCATTTTCTTGGAGATGCCGTCTTCTATTTGATTAATGATTCTGATCCTAGACAAAGAGTACATGCGGAAACTTTCCTTCGTACGCTTGAAATGGCTTTGCCTGAAGAAGACCGAGCAGCTTTTCTTAAAGAATTAGGATTGAGCGAAGATCCTGCGTTGTTAATAGCGCCTGCGGCAGATTTTGATCCTCATAAAATTTGTAGGATTATAAAAGGGCAGTTCTAATCGTTTTTATTTGTGAAACTTCTGATGGATTTCTCGAAGGGCCTTGTTCGTGACGTGAGTGTAGATTTGGGTTGTCGTAATTGAGGCGTGACCGAGGAGTTCCTGGACTGATCGGATGTCGGCTCCGTTTATTAGAAGTTGGGTCGCGAAGCTGTGTCTCAAAGTATGGGGTGTGACTTTTTTTACTATTCCTGCTTTGCGTGCGCATGAAGAGACTGTTTTTTGGATTGAAACTGTTGATAGGCGATTTACTTTTAGAATGTCTGTGGCTTGAGCGTTTTTTTGTGATCTGGGTATTGAGATAAATAATGGGGATTGGTTATCCGCTCTCATTTTCAAATAGTCTTCTATGATTTCTGCGGCTTTTTCTGAGAGGAATACGATTCTTGGTTTTTTGCCTTTTCCTCGGACCATGAATTCTTTTCTTTTTAGATTTATTTGTTCGCGATCTAGGGATTGGAGCTCTGATACCCTGAGGCCAGTTGAGTAGAGAGTTTCTAGAATAGCGAGATCGCGAGCTCCTTGGAGGGTTTTTGTGTTTGGGATTTTAAAAAGGGCTTCTAATTCTTCTTTGCTTAGGACTTCTACGGTTCGTTCGTCTATTTTTGGAAGTTCGATTTTTTCTGGGGCTAGAGTTTGGATGTCGTTTTTTGTCAGGTATTTCAGGAAAGCTCTGAGGGCGATGATGTGATAGTTCTGGGTTTTGGTTGAAATTCCAGAGGGATGGCGGTTGAGGTAGAGGCGATACTTGTTTATTAGTTTGAGGTCGATTTTGTTTGGGGTTAGGTCGGGGGTTTCGTTTACATGAAGAAATTCATTGAATCTGCTCAAGTAGTGGGCGTAGTTTTCAATCGTTTTATCCGATTGATTTTTTGTGACTTCGCAGTATTCGAGGAAGTCTTTTATGTGTTGGGATATTTTCATCAGGTTGGTTTTAAAAAGATTTGAATTTCGCCCCGCCAAAGGCTGGGCTCAATTGGCGCCTTCGCTGCGCTGCGGCGTCTGTGGTTTGCACAACAAAAAATGGGACTTAATCATAACCTATATTGGAGAGGTCGTTAAGCTTTCTTTAATTCCTCGAGCGTGCCTGGAGTTTGTGATTGAACGTAAGCTGATTTGAGACTGTGATCTAGCTTTTTGAGGTAGTTAACCATTATGTCTCGGACTCCTTCATCGTAGTCTTCAGAAGACGTGATTTGAGTCTGGTGTTCTTCTATTTTATTAATAGTAGCGTGTACTTCTTCTTCTGGCACTTGGTCTCCTCTGTAAATACTGTTAGACATATTTCTGACTCCTTCATATAGAGCGTGAAAACCTAGGGCTCTAAATCCTTTTTCCAAAATCAATCTAGCTATAGGCGCTAAACCTTCTGAACCTTCAATGGTTTCTTTAGGTGAACTATTTGTTCCAGGATTTAAGTCGTTCATATTTGTTTTTTTTTGTTATTTATTTCATTTAAGTATATCATAAATCCCCTAGCCATTCAACCTTATGATCTACACAAAAGAAGACTTGGAGAAGTTAGAAAAGAAGAGCTTAGCACCTTATGCGGTTTTGAGTGAAAATTCAAAGGGACGGGTTCATGAAGAGAAGGGAACTAACCGACTTTGTTTCCAGAAAGATAGAGATAGAATCATCCACTGCAAGTCTTTTAGAAGATTGGATGAAAAAACTCAGGTTTTCCCTGCTTTTATGGGGGATCATTATCGTACTCGGTTAACTCATACGTTGGAGGTTGCGCAGATAAGTCGTGATATTTGTCGTCGACTTGGTTTGAATGAAGATTTGGCTGAGGCAATTGCTCTTGCGCATGATTTGGGTCATCCTCCTTTTGGGCATGCTGGGGAGGAAGCTTTGGATGAAGTTTTGCGGGAGGCTGGGGAGAAAGGATTTGAGCATAATATGCAAAGCAAGAGAGTTGTTGAGAAGTTGGAGAAATTGTATCCGAATTTTGATGGATTGAATTTGAGTATTGAAGTTTTGGAAGGGTTGGCAAAGCACCAAACGTCTTGGGATCAGGATGGTGTTGATTTGGGAGGGAATATGCATTTTGAAGGGCAAGTTGTTAATTTGGCGGACGAAATCGCTTATACGAACCACGATATGGACGATGGGCTCCGTAGTGGGATTCTTGATGTTGATGATTTGAAAGGGACTTCTTTGTGGAAGAAGTCGTCTCGGTTGATTCTGGAGGAATACGGGGAAATTGGTACTGGGGATGTCTGGAAGTCGCGCGTTATTTCGAAGATTATTTTCTTGATGATTGAGGATATTGTTCAGACTTTTGACGAGACATGTGTTTGCTTCAGCCAGGAAATGATTGATGAGATTCGTGAGCTTCGCGAAATTTTGTTTGAGAAGTTTTATTTGAGCACTGAGGTGAAAGAACAGCTTGATAAGGGCCGAGATATGATCAAGAGTTTGTTCAAATTTTATTTGCGTTGTCCTGACAAAATTCCTTCTAAATATCTCGGCGCTGGAGTTGCTGGAGGTTCTGTTGGTATTATTGCTGAAGGGTTGAAAGATTATATTGCTGGGATGACTGATCGTTTTTTGCAGAAACAAGTAGAAAAATATGCTAATATGGGCGAGCTTTAAAATGTCTTATATATGAAATGTTCGAAATGCAAGAAGGGAGAGACCTCTGTTGTTGATTCTCGAGATGCCGAGGAGGGCAAGGCTATTCGTCGTCGACGGGAATGCGAGAAGTGTGGATATAGGTTCACTACTTTTGAAAGATCTGAAAAATCTAATTTTGTTGTGGTTAAAAAAGATGGTTTACGGGAGAGATACGATAGAGGCAAGGTAGAAAATGGGATTTGGAAGGCTTGCGAGAAACGTCAAGTCACACAAGAACAGGTCGACAAAGCTATCGATACGTTAGAAGAGAAATGGTCCGGGATGGGTAAAGAGGTTCCCTCAACTGCTATTGGTGAAGGGATTATGAAGACTTTGAAAAAGATTGATGAAGTTGCTTACATAAGGTTTGCCTCTGTTTATAGGCAATTTAAAGACATAGAGACTTTCCGGGAAGAAGTGTCTAAATTATTGAAGTAGATTTTCGTCGTTTTACTCTGTTGGAGGGGTTGATCTTGGAGCTTTTTTGTGTTATAATTTTATATAAATTAAATAACAAAAATAAATATGAAAAAAACTATTTCAATGCTAGCCGTGTTCGGGTTTGCCTTGTCTGCTGTTCTTTATTTACCAGGCAATTCGAATACCCTACCTGGCACTCCAACGGTGATGTATAACTCCGTTCTTCACTCGCAGAATACTATTCGTGTGGCTCAAGCGCCGAGCGTTAAGCCTTCAGTGAAAGTCGCTGCGAAAGTTGCTGAGGTTGAAGTCGACGAAGCTGATTTGGTTGAAGCCGATAATGCTGCAGAAGAAGATGTTTGTGGATTCCCCGATCGTGGAGGAGCAGAAGCATCTTATAAAGCTCAGTTGATCACAGTAAGAAAGAAATTCCGTTATGCGGAAGACGAGATGTTCCGTGTAAAAGTTTATTTGAAGAATGATGGTAATATGCCTTGGTTCTCGCCTGATAGTAAGTGTTTGGGTGTGAGAGTCAACATAGGTACAACTCATGACTATGGAAGAGAAAGTAAATTCTTGGATCCATCAATCGCAAAAGAGGATAATGGAGCTATATCTAAAAGCAGCATAAGAATGGACAAGGGGCAGATGAGAGTTGATCCAGGGGAGATCGTTTCTTATACATTTTGGGCAGAATCTGATGATGACCCAAGTGTGTATAGAGAATATTTTTCTCCTTACATACAAGATGGTGGATGGATGGAAGAAGCTGAATTCAAAATTGATTTATACACTGGTGTGACTAATGATAGCGCGGCTGAACTTCGAAAGAAGCTTATGTATGCGAATCAAAGTATGAATGTGGATAATATGAAAATTAATGGAGAAAGAAGCGTTGAAGTTGATCTTTCTGAACAGAAATTATGGCTAAAAATTGATGACCATGTCGTGAGAGAATTCACTATTAGTTCTGGTGCTGCGGCTACTCCGACTCCTACTGGAACTTTCAAAATCATGTTGAAAAATGAAGTCAGAGTTGGACATGCGTGGCCTCATTACATAATGCCAAGATTCCAAATGTTCACATCTCAAGGAGCTGGTCTACATGCGCTGCCTTCGTTAGGAAATGACGGTGGAACGTTCTGGACTGAAGCCCTGGATCATATTGGACAGCCTATGAGTCATGGATGCGTAAGAATGCTCCCTGAGGATGCAGACTTCGCATTTGCGTTTACTGAGGTTGGAGATTTGATCAATATACATTATTAGGAATTAAAGTTTACTAGGGCAGGGTTTTAGAATCCTGCCCTTTTTTTTGCATTAATTTTTCTATATAGTGTTGCTCCATGAACAACAGTACGATTCTAAAATCCCTAAACGAAAAACAAATTGAAGCGGTCACTTGTGTGGACGGACCTTTGCTTGTTATTGCTGGGGCTGGATCTGGAAAGACTAGAGCTTTGACTAATAGGATTGCATATTTGATTCAAGAAAAGGGCGTTTCGCCTTGGAATGTTTTGGCTGTTACTTTTACAAATAAGGCTGCTAATGAGATGAAAGGAAGGGTTGCAAAGTTGTTGGGCAAGAGCGCTCGTGGTGGGCCTTTGTTTAAGGGAAATTTCTCAGATATGGTTTCGGATGACTTGCCTACTATTGGTACTTTCCATTCGGTTTGTGTGAAGATTCTGAGGAAGCATTTGCCTCTGCTTGATTTTGAAGGAGCTTTTGCTATTTATGATATGACGGATCAGCAAATTCTGATGAAGCAGTTGATGGAACAGGCTGGGATTAGTCCTAAATCGATGAATCCGAAGGCTATCCTTGGCGCTATTTCGAATGCAAAAAATCAGCTGATTACTCCTGATGGATTTCAGCGTTATGCGAATACGGCTTTTATGGAAAAGGTTGCTATGCTTTATCCTCATTATCAAAAAGCTTTGAAGCAGAATAATGCATTGGATTTCGATGATTTGATTATGAAGACTGTTGAATTGTTTCGCGGGCATCCTGAGGTGCTTGATGAGTATCAGGAGAAGTTTCGGTATATTTCTGTAGACGAGTATCAGGACACTAATCATGCTCAATATATTTTGATAAAATTGCTGGCTGCTAAGTATCGAAATTTGTGTGTGATTGGTGATGAAGATCAAAGTATTTATAGTTGGAGGGGTGCTACTATCAAGAATATTGTGGATTTTGAAAAGGATTATCCTGAGGCGAAAATTGTTTTGTTGGAGCAGAACTACAGATCAACCCAGACTATTTTGGATGCAGCTCATAGTGTTATTTCGAAGAATAAAGGTCGAAAGGAGAAGAAATTGTGGACGGAGGCTGAGGGCGGAGAGAATGTGAAACATTGGCTCGCGAAGAATGAGCGACATGAGGGGGAGTTGATTGCGGTTGAGATTCAGGAATTGTTGAAGCAGTACGAGAGCCCTAATTATAATGATTTTGTTGTTTTGTATCGGACTAATGCTCAGTCGCGTGTTTTGGAAGAGGTGTTTTTGAGACATGGACTTCCTTATAGAATTGTTGGTGGAATCAAATTCTACGATCGTAAAGAAATTAAAGACATGCTCGCTTATTTGAGGGTTATTCAAAATCCTTCAGATGGGATTAGTTTGCTTCGGATTATCAATGTTCCTTCTAGAAAAATTGGATCTAGGACTATTGAGGTTTTGCAGGACTATGCTAGAAGCGAAGGGATTAGTTTGTTGAAAGCGATGGGACGGGCTGGCGAGATTCCTGGCTTGTCGGAAGCGAAGACTTCTGACATTTCGAAGTTCGTGAAATTGATAGATGGTTTGATTGGCGTGAATGCTGATTTCTCTGCCTCTGGCGTGATTAAGCATGTTTTGGAGGAAGCTAAATATAAAGAGTTTTTGGATGATGGAACGTCCGAGGGTGAAGCTCGACTGGAGAATGTGCGTGAATTGATTTCTGTTGCTTCGAAATACGATGCTTTGGAAGCTGGTTTGTCGCTGAGCGTTTTCTTGGAGGAGGTTTCGTTGATTGCTGATATTGACACGTCTTCTGACGGGGACAATGCTGTTACTTTTATGACTATTCACAGCGCGAAGGGATTGGAATTTCCTTGTGTTTTTGTGGCTGGTTTGGAAGAAGGGATTTTCCCTCACAATCGAAGTTTACTGGAGCGCGAGCAGTTGGAAGAAGAACGCAGGCTGATGTATGTTGCTATGACTCGGGCGATGGAGCATCTTTATTTACTTCATGCGATGGAGCGTATGCTTTATGGCGAATATCGGACAAATGCACCTTCTCAGTTTTTGAATGATATTCCTGAAGAATTAGTTGATGATAATTTTGGTGGGCACAATAGTAGTGTTGGTCGAGTATTTGATCGCGTGCGTGGAGGTTTTTCTATGGAAGGTATTGGAGATATTCCCGTGCCTGTTGAACATGGCTTTGCTGACGTGGGTGAATCTTTTGAAGATCAATCTCCTGGAGAAATTTCTTATAAAGTAGGTGAGAAAGTTTCTCATAATGTTTTTGGCGTTGGATTCGTTGTCGCAGTTCAAGGTGGAGTTCTTACTGTTGCCTTTGATGACCCGAAGGTTGGGGTTAAGAAGTTGGCGGCTAGTGTGGCGCCTTTGAAGAGGGTGTAGGCGTTCAGTGGGGAAATGCTGAAAAAGCTTAGAAAATAAAGAACCCCCCTCGTGCACGAAGGGGGCGTGTTAGTTGAGCTTGAAGCTGCTCTTTTTCGTTGTGTCTGCAAGAGCGCATTCAGGCTACGTTATTGTCTTTGGATTGCTTGGCCGGTCACCAAAGTCGTACGAACTTCAGCCCATCTGCTGAGATGTACTTTCCGTACGTTTGTCCCTGGAGCTTGAGGTAGTAGTCCTTGTGGGCCTTGAGTGTCGTTCCGATCAGCAGATGCCAGTTGTCCGCGTTGCACATCTGTTGATCCACCTTGATCGTGGTGTAGATGCTCGGATCCTGAGTGCTATAGAGATAGTAACGAGCCTTCGGATCCCTCTTGTCGGTTCCCTTGAACTTCGCGAAGATCAGGAAGTATCCTGTGTGGTTGAGTCTGAACTTCCACCTGTACCACGGTTTGTTTAAGTAGCTTTTGATCTTTACGAAGTATCTGTTTGCGCCGACAACTTGGTTTGGGGTCGTTATTGGACTCACTTCCCAGTCATACTGCTTAGACGCCAAGCCCTTGTAGTAGATGACTTCGTGGCTCAGACTTTTGTCATCCGTGTGATCCAGCACGAATGAGTTTGGGGTGTTTTCGGATTTGACGTACGTCCCATTTTCCAGTGGCCCTTCGATGAAGTAGAACTTGATCGATTGGGCTCCACCGTCCGGCGTTGACTGCATTTGGAGATGGAGATGTGGAGCGGATGAGAATCCGCTGTTCCCCACTTCTCCGATCTTCTCTCCGATCTCGACTGAGTCGCCCTCTTCCAGGTTCCACGGGATTGACCCTTCCTTTAGATGCGCGAACCTCAGGTACTTGTTGGTCGCGTAATCCTTTATCAGGAGTGTGTTTCCCCACCCGTTGTTGTTTTCCGGGTAGCTCCCGTCGTTGAGTTCGTAATCCGGGGCGCCTGTCCTCAAGTCCACAATCTCACCGTGGATTGGCGAGAGTACGGGCTCACCGAAGGTCTCTTCGTTAAAACCCCTGGTGAAATCGTAAGCGTACTTCAGCGTGCCAAAGTGTGAGTAGGAACCGTTGTTGCCCTGGACGCATTTCCACGTTGTTCCAGGCTCGAATGGCAAGTAGATCATGTCTGTCGCGCCTACCAGGCCGACGGCCCCCATGAAAACTGCAAAAAACGCCACCAATGAAACGATCCTTTTCTTGAGCTGCATTTTCTCCTCCTAATAGATTCTGATAGATTGAATTATCGACTCTAAAGTTTTGTCATAGGCACCTCCCGTGTAGTCAATTTCTGTTATTGTCACATATGACTCTCCTACTTTTTGATAGTAGGTGTATTTTTCGTTTGAGATTTTTTGGAGCGAGGCTTCGGGTTCCCATGTTGGCAGAGTTATTCTGGCCCAGTCCCCTTTTGGTTCAATCGATTTTTGTTCTGTCGATTTTGGATACGCTTCTGGGTCAAATGTATTCGATGTTTTTATCTCGATACTCGCATACAGCCCTTGTTTGTTTTTTTTGTATATTATTAGTGGGGCTTTTTGGAGTCTCGTAGAGACAAAGAATTCTCCGTCTAATGCCAGGAAGATTGAATGTGTTTCTTTTGTGTTTGTAGGTTCTGTTCTGATCGGTGTTACTTTTGGTGGAGTGGTTTTCGTTGTCAATAAAACCACCGCTGTGAAGGCGACAAAAAATAACCAAATTATTTTTTCTATTCTATTTTTTTTCAATGGACCTGTGTTAGCTTTACCAAAGACAACAAAATCATATCATCGCCACCTTAAATAAAACTTAAATAAAACTAAATTTTTTCTTAAATTTAAAATATGGTAGAATCACTCCATGAAATCTCTTCGAAACTTCATAATTGGATTATTACTAATAGCTGGCGGGGGCGTCATTGGTTGGCAGGCTACTTTGCAAGGCTTGATGCCTAACGGTACTTCTACTGTGATTGTTGAGAGTCCTAATGAAAAGAATGTGGATTTGGGATTGATGTGGTCTGTTTGGAAAATTTTGGATACTGATTACTTGAGGGAAGAAGCTTTGGATAAGGATACTATGATTTATGGCGCTATTCGTGGACTTGTTGATGCGCTAGATGATCCTTATACTGTTTTCATGGATCCCGATGAGACCGAGCAGTTTTCTCAGAGTCTCGAGGGACAGCTTGAAGGAATAGGCGCTGAATTGACTGTTGAGGATGGGGTTTTGCAAATCGTTACTCCATTGAAAAATAGCCCAGCTGAGAAAGCTGGATTAATCCCTGGAGACATTATTTATAAAATTGGAGATGAGTATGCAATGGATATGTCTTTCTTTGAAGCGATCATGCATATAAGAGGCGAATCTGGAACTCCTGTCACCCTTTCTATTATAAGAGAAAGTTTGGATGAGCCTTTTGATGTAACTATTATTAGAGCGGAAATCGATATTGATAGTGTTACCAAAGAGATTCTTGATGACGGCATTGTTTATTTGAGTGTTAATCAGTTTTCGGACACTACTTCTGATGAATTTGGGAATGCTCTTTCTGATTTGATCTTGGAAGAGCCAGCTGGTTTGATCGTTGACTTGAGATATAACGGTGGAGGATATTTGGACATTGCGGTTGAAATGCTTTCTTACTTGCTTGAGACTGGGCTTCCTGCGGTTTCTATTCATGAGAGAGTTGATAGCAATAATGAGGTTCTTATGACTAATGGTGGACCAAAGCTTTTGGATGTTCCTCTTGTTGTTTTGGTTAATGAGGGAAGTGCTTCTGCTTCAGAAATAGTTGCCGGGGCTATCCAGGATCACGAGAGAGGAATTGTTATGGGAGTACAGAGTTTTGGTAAAGGAACTGTTCAAGAAGTTGAATTCTTGGAAGATGGTTCAAGTATTAGACTTACTATTGCAGAATGGCATACTCCTGATGGACGTGCTATTCAGAGTGTTGGACTGACTCCTGATATCATCGTTGAAGTTTATGAGGATGATGCTGAAAATGGATACGACAGACAGCTCGAAGAAGCCAAGAGATATTTGGAAGAGTTGTAGATCGCGTGAATTCGGCTTCACTATGGATCGCGTTTCTCGCTATTTAATAAAAAAACCGGCTCCGTTTGAATTGGAACCGGTCTTTGATTGTTTCTGGTTTTTCTTATAGGAAGTATGTTGTGATCAAGAAGAATACTCCACTTACTATTAGGATTGAGTTTAGTACCAATGCTAGAAGTGTAAGCGCAGTTTCTTTTGTCTTTCCTTTAAGAAGTGCAATAGCGAATCCGAGTGAAACTAGATAGAGAACGAATGGTAGGAAGATTCGAAGAGCTGTATCTATCTCTGTTGTTAGGTATGCGGATAGAGATGGAAGATACATGATTGTCAAAACAACATTTAGAATGAAGTTTGCTCCTCCTAGTGGGAAGATCAACGCCAGAATGAGTAGAACCATTTCTGCCGTACCTTTCTTTTTTGCCATGGGAACGAGGGTTAATTAATTTATATGTGTTAATTTTAAGGAATTTATCCTCTCATTACAAGGTATACAATATATCCTACATAAAAACTCAAGAAAATTGCTGATTGCCAGCGTTCGATTTCGTGCTTTCTACCTATAAAGACTACTGCAATTAGTGATATAGTCGCTACTGCGCAGATTGCAATATCTACGTTGAGGGCTGGCGAGAATGCTACTGGTGCTACTGCGCTAGAGATGCCTAAAACAAAGAAGATATTGAATATATTTGAGCCTACGACGTTGCCTATCGCGATGTCTGCTTGTTTTTTGTATGCTGCAACTGCGGCTGTTACTAATTCTGGTAGAGATGTTCCGATCGCTACTATCGTCAGACCGATGAGTGATTCTGATAGCCCGAAGATCGTTGCAACGTGAATTGCTCCTTTGACCACCCAATCACTACCGAACCCAAGCCCCAAACATCCTAGGAAAATGAAAAGAAGTGCTTTTGGGGTTTTCATTAGTGGCGCTTTGTCTGCATCTTCTTCTCCTTGAACTCGTGAGATTCCATAGGTGTAGTACATAAATATTGCGAAAAATCCGAGCAGTACTATTCCGTCACTTCTGCTGAGCATAGAAACTGGATCTCCTTCTATCATCGTGTCGTTGGCCATAACAAACATCACTCCAACTGCTAGAAGGGCGTACGGTATTTCTTTCCATACTGTTCCGTGACCAATTTTGAGTGGATATATTAGGCCTGCTACTCCAAGTATGAGAAGGATGTTTGATATATTTGAACCGATTATGTTACCTATCGCTAAATCTCCGCTTCCGTTGATGCCGGCTACTATATTTACTAGAAGTTCTGGGGCTGATGTACCAAATGCAACTATTGTCAGGCCTATTACTAGGCTTGGGATTTTTAGTTTTCTTGCTATTGCCGAGGCCCCGTCCACGAGCATGTCAGCTCCTTTAATCAATATTACAAATCCTAATGCAAAAAGTAGGTACGGGAGGATTGCTTGAAACATAGGTTGAGGTTAAATGTCGGTTACGAGGATTGTAGCACTTTACGAGGGGGGGTTGTAAAGAGTAGGTTGATTCAATATAATCCGCCCAGAGTTTATGTAGTAAAAGTTTTTTATGAATTTGGAAAATTTAAATAAAGTTTTGGAGGGGCAACCTTCATATCGAATGAAGCAGGTTTATGATGCTGTGTTCCGTGAGACGATTTTTGATTGGGATGAGGCGAAGAGTTTACCAAAGGAGTTACGGGTTAAGTTGGCTTCCGAGTGCCCTTTGGATATCGAGGCTGAGATTTTTGAATCTAAGGACGGGGCTACTATGAAGGCTGGCTTAAAGATGGAGGATGGGGCTGTGATTGAAGCTGTCTTGATGAAACACAAGGATCGAAATACGGTTTGTGTGTCTTGTCAGGTTGGATGCGCGATGAATTGTGCGTTTTGTGCGACTGGGCGTCTCGGTTTTAGTAGGAATTTGAGTGCTTTTGAGATAGTGGAACAGGTTTTGGTTTTTGAGAGGATGTTGCTCGGAGAGGGGCCAGGAGGTGGTTCTGCCGTTACAAACGTGGTTTTCATGGGGATGGGTGAACCTTTTAATAATTATGATGCAGTGATGGAGGCTGTGAAGTTGATCAATGAGGAGATTGGGATTGGGGCGCGTTCTATTTCAATTTCGACTTGTGGAGTTGTGGCTGGGATTCGCAGGTTCGCTGAGGAGGGTTTGCAGGTGAAGTTGGCTGTAAGTTTGCATGCGCCGAATGATTCTGTGCGGAGTAAGATCATGCCTGTGAATGATGCGCATTCTTTGGATGAACTTTTGGATGCTTTGGCTTCGTATATTGAAAAGACTAATAAGAAGGTGATGATTGAATATCTTTTGTTGAAGGATGTGAATGATTCGGATGAGATGGCGCGAGAGTTGGCTTCTGTTTTGAAGGCTAAACTGGGAAGTGCTTCGGGCCACGGCGGCGGACTTTTTATGGTTAATTTGATTCCTTTCAACCCTACTCAGGGATTTCAGGCTTCGACTGGTGAAAGGATTAATCGGTTCCGTGAGATTTTGGAGGGGGAGGGGCTGAATGTGACTCAGAGGTTTAGGTTTGGAAGGGAGATCAAGGGAGCGTGTGGGCAACTCGCTGCATCAAGAAATAACTAAACTTTCAGATCTCTATAATAGTTTTCTCTTGTAGATATGCAGATTATCAAGATGTTGTTTTCTATTCGATAAGTTATTCTGTAGCTTACTTTTTTTAAATTAAATCTGTGTTTTAAAATATTTTCGTATTGTTTCCCTATCAATCTTTTACCAATATCCGGATTATTTTTAATCCTCAAAACTTCTTCCTTAATTTTTTCTTTTAGGGGTTTGTCGGCCTTCCGTATAAATTTATACGGCTGCCTTAGAAATCTGATCTCCATTGAAAGGACTATTTAAAAGTTTCTTCGAAACTATATGATTCACCAGTATCATCGTAATGCTTTAGCTCTTTTAACACAAATTCTTCTTGTTTTTTTTGCAAGAATTTTTTTGAATCAAAATAAAATCTCAAAGCGCTGTTTACTGTTTTGCTTTTGTTTTCTGTATTGGCTAAGTTTTGCCAATTTTGTTCTGTAAATGAGATTGTTGAGCGTGATGCGGTCATGACTTAAGTGGTTACGATTGCATTATATCGTAACCAGGGAGATGAGTCAAGTATTCGTGATGGCCAGTAGGGAAATACTAAAAAAGCTTGGAAAATTTAGCTCCTGGCCGTCGCAATTTTCCTTGCGCTTTTGGCCTCACCGCTTAACGCGGCTCGGCGAAAAATCGCTTTGCGATGTATTTAAAACTCGCTACGCTAGTTTGAGAAATCCTTTTAGGATTTCTCTGCTGGCGGAGAGGGGGGGATTTGAACCCCCGCGCCGGTTAGACCGACCTACAGGATTAGCAATCCCGCCCCTTCAGCCACTTGGGTACCTCTCCGCGGGTCTTCGCTTGTATGTTCTACGTGTGCGAAGTTTGCTAAAAAGCTAAATCAATATATCAGAAGAGGTACAAAAGTCTAGCATTAGTGTGTTAAGATCTTGGTATGAAAGTACAAAAGATGGGGGCAAAATTGTTTGTGAAGTTGGAGGTTGGGGATGAAATTGGTGAAAGTTTGAAAAAAGCTTGTGTTGAGCATGAAGTTCGGACTGGTTCTGTTTCTGGGATTGGGGCTTGTGATGTTGTTGAGCTTGGGTATTTCGAACCTACTGGAAAGGATTATAGGGTTGAGAAGGTTGAGGGTGATTTTGAATTATTGAGTTTGAAGGGAAATATTACAGTTTTGAAAGGAGAGCCGTTTTCGCATTTACACATCATACTTGGTAAAGAGGATTATTCGATTATTGGTGGGCATATGGTTTCTGCGCGGATTTCGGTTACAGGTGAAATCGTGATAGATATCGCGGATGGCGAGATCGTTCGTGAGAGAGACGAGGAGAAAGGTGTTAATTTGTGGAGGTTTTAATGCCATTTAATACTCCATACTTCCATCTCATTACTTCAAATATTAGGCTCCTGAATTTGGTTAATGCGTCCAGTTCAACTTGCATTGCCTCTTTTTTGTTTGGAGCTGCTTTCGAACAAAATTGATCGGTTAAAGCATAAATTCTATCATTGATTGCTTCCCGGAATCCCTCATAGATTGCTTCTAGTGCCTCTTGTGTTAGAACCGTTTTACCATCTCTGTATTGACTGTAACATTCCGCTGCCGCTCTCTCCCCAATTCTTCTCATTTCTGTTATTGCTGGTTCGTCCTTTGCTATGGCCGTTCTTTCTTCCTGAGTTAGGCCCTGCATGCCGCTCGAGAGTAAATCCTTGAAAACTTGTTGATACCGTATCCTTGATTCCATTTTGGTGAGTTATTTGTAGGTCGCCGAGTCTACAATACTTACCTGGTTTTTGTCTAATTAAAGTGTTAATATTTTGTTGAAATATTAACCTTTTTATTATGGGTGTTGGAAAAAAGTATGCATTACATGAGATAGATGAGACTAGAGCTGCTGGTCGTGCTCAGCAGTTTGAGGATATTCTTGAACGTGTGATAGAAAAAGGAGGTACTATTATTAAGGATGAAGAAACTCCTTTGTATACGGACCTTGGGCTTGATGAGTTTGAAATTGGGACTCTGCGAACTGTTGAATTTAATTTGAATAGTTTTGATTTTCAATTAATTCGTAAAGTGGAAACCGGACGCATCAGTGGTGAAGGGCGAAATAAGAGTGTTGAGCCAATGACTCCCCCTAGGGTCGGGATCACGATGAAAAAGAAGAAAGATTACGAGGATGGTTGGCAGGTTGTGGACTTTGATGAAATGCTATAGCATCTCTGATGCGTCCCATTGGAAATTTTCGATTCCATTTGCAATAATTCCTTGGATCGTTCCTTTTATAATTTCTTGCGCTTCTTCGACGTGTTGTGAATCAACAAAACGCACTGTTGCTGCTGCTCGTCTTCCTTGTAGTCGAGGCAACATAGGAGAAAGACCTTGTACGTTTTGATCTGCTATAACTACAAGAACACGTCCGTATATTCCTCTTTGTATTAGCTCTTCTTTTTCTGCAGGACATGTTCTTTCCATTTCTTGGTCAATAAGTGGTCTGATTGCTATTTCTGACATTGTTTTTTTGGTTAGATAAAATGGAGGCGATTGTGGACCTTTTGCGCGAATAAGTCAAGGGGCGTTGAGCTATTTGTTCTCACGACCCTTGTAAAGTTTTTTCGTGGAGTTGAGAGAGGTTTGACTTCTGTGTGATGCTCTGATACTTTGCTCTCCTGTAAATTTTTTATATTATGCTAGAAAGTGAAGAAACGAATGGCTTGTCTCCTATAGGACAATTCTTGTGTGCTTGGCAGGAAAGATGTTCTACTCAGACCAGCGGTGCAATAGAAGTGGACTTGCGTTCGCCTAGAGATACTGAAGATTTTAACGCGTTCATTTATTTAACAGGCGACCTTGGAATTCCACCTGAAATCGTGTCTTTTTTGTATAATAATTTTGAGTGTTCCGTTAGATTGCGTTTGAACGAAATCTATGGAGATGAAGTTATTAGAGATATGGAGCTCCTCCCTGAAGATGAAATATTGATTCTATGTAGAGCTTTGCTTCCTGGTTTCTTTGATAGTATTATTAGTAGGTGTACGAACCAAAAGACACGAAATATCACTATTCATGCTAGATCTTTATTTTTAGAATCTCCTGAGCGCATTGATCTTATAGCTAGACATGCCTTGCGTGATGCTCATATTAACTTCATGTCGATTGGCGTACGGGATTTGGTTAATACAGCCCTTGACGGCCAATTTGATGCCTAGCGTCAATTATGCGTTCTTTTTTATTGTCCTGCGTCAAAACTGTTGATGACTGTTTGCCATTCGTTGTTCAGTTCAGCGTTATCGCTATCAGCGAAGTAACCTATAACAACGTAGTTATCACCAACTTGGTATCCAGTGTATTCCATTGCGCCATATACAGCCATTGCGTTGTATTCAGCTTCGTCGGCCCAAACGCTAATAGTTGCACGGTATGCTTGAGCGCCTGGTTCTACTTCTATGAAGTGAACAACTGAGTTTGGCCAACCATAATCGTCAACAACTGTTTTGTATGTTGACGGATACTGTACCGAGAAACCGTATTCAACACTGGTGTATATTTTCATATCAGAGGCAGGTTGAGTGTCCTCAGCGATTGGATCATCTGTTGGTTCTTCTACTGGTTCTTGGGTTGTACAACCGGCTAATAGGATAGTTGCACTAGCGAGTGCGAAGATGAGTGTTTTTTTCATGTTGGGTGGGTGTTAGTTGACAAATTAGGAGCAGAGCTTGATTCTAGACTGTTGTTGGGGTTTTGTCTAGCGTGGTAAGGCTTGTTTTGCTTTTCTTTTTTGGATAATCCATCCGATCAAAGCTCCGACTATGAAATATGCAATAAAAAGAAGAAAGACTATTCCCAGGAAACCTATTATTTCGGATAAATTTGCGCAGGAGGTACTGGGAACCATTATTTGCGTTATACATGATCCCTCTTGTCCGTTATTCAATGTTGTTGGGATTGAACCGGGAACTCCTTTTTCTGCGACCCAGCTCACACAATTAGGCACATCAAATTCACAAAGCCAACCGTGTGGAATCAGGAAATGTGCAAGAAGAGGGAAGCCATGACCCGTTATTAACGGCAAGAACAATGGCCAATCCGGCATTTTTCCTCCGTATATGAGGTTTATGATTGGGAGATAGATTAACACATAGAAGATCCCTAGTAAGAAGGAGCTTGTGACTCCTATTATTCCGCCTTGGAGCCATAGCTTCTTGGCTTTGAACCATTTTTTGATGCTCATTTGGGTGTGGGTTATGACAAAAATCCAAATTGGATTTCGTGGAAAGTGTCCTTGTGATTTGTTTTAAGAAACTAGGCTTTTGCCTTCTTTGCCTGTCTTTTTTCCTTCAAAGTTTTGGTTGGTTTCTTTTTTACATCCTTTTTTGCATCTCTTCCTTTTCCCATGGTTTTGTTTTTTTAATAATTAATTGAACGACGAAAGTATCATACTGCATGTTGGGGGATTTTTAAATGTGGAAATGTAGATCTTATTGTAATGAAGCTTTTTGGGCACAGGTGATTGACTCGTGCTGCTTTTCTTGGCATACTTTGTCCCTTTAATTTTCAAGGATGTTTGAACAGGAACAAACCAGAGAACCTAGCCCCATTGAAGACCCCAAACTTGGGTTAAGGTATTTGTGCGCTAATGGTTTTGATAGAATTGCTCATCTTGTGAATCAGTTTGATCAAGCTGAGGAGCAGGGACGTGAGGAGGAGTGTGCGTCCATTATCACTGAGATTAGAGGCTTGGTTACTGAAACTTGTAAAAGTTGTGAGCAAGAATTCCTTTCATTCTTTCGTAAGCCATCTTTAAAATGTCTAGGAAAAGATGTTTTCAAAGATATGGCTGAAGTTGAAATTGATTTTAGGAGATTTATGAGGGAGTTGCCTTTTGCTCATTCTTTTTTGATTAAGAATATTCATGAGACTCGCCGGATGGGACTTCAAATTAATTCGTTTGTAATGCATCTAAGTTTAATGATATCTCAGGGGTTGAGAGCTGAAGGATTGCCTCCATTTTTTTGTGAGAATGAGCTTAGAGAGTTACTGAAGAATGCTATGGTTCACGGAAATCAAAGTAATGGTTTGCTGAATTTAGAGAGAAGTGTTTTCGTGAAGTGGGAGATTGAAAAGAGCGATGATGGGACTGTTACTTTGTTTTTATATTTTGGAGATCATGGGAGGGCTGATGATGTTGATTATGAACTCCTACATGATTCTAAAAGAAGATACGAGCTCCAAGCTGGTCTCGAACTTGCAGGAGAAAGGCTTGGGATCAAAGATATTAAAGAAAAGCCTTCTAATGTTTTCCGTGGGGCTGTGCCTGTTCTGGACCCTGAAACAGGAGAAGATGCTGGAAAATTGATGGTGTTGAGTAGGGAGTTTTCAGGGAGTTAGGTTTTTGCTGTGTTTAGTTTGAAGATCATGTGGTGGGGGTTATGAATGTTTCAAAAATTTCCGTTTTGTAACTATTGATCGGCCTAATTTTTTCTCGAGCTTCTTGCGTGCGCCTCCAGCGATGTCACCGCCGGCTTTTGCATCACTTTTCAGTTTTGTGACTCCTTTAGAATCTTCGTTGCGATGAATTTCCGTTGTAGATGCTTCGCCAAGCACGGAAAAGATAAGCTCCAAATCGTCCATATGGTCGCGTAAATTTTCACGCTTCAGATTCTTGTATTTTTTGTGTTGGCTGGGGGTCAGGCCGAAAGTAGCTTTAGCAATCTCAGCTGTCAGAATGGAATATTCTCTTCCTTCTTTTGCTCCGCGCTTCTGCCATTCGTTCGTTAATGTCTCCCGAATTTCGATACCGCGCATGCGTTTTTCGATCCAACTATCCGGATAACCTTTCGCCTTGTACAATGCTCTGGTTCTTTTTGCGCCCAACTCAGGATCTTCAATTTCCTGAACCCGTTCATAACCTACTTTTGCCAGCCAGCGCTTTAATGGTTCGACTTTTGGGGAAGGGATAGTTTGAATGATTCTGAAAAGCGTCTCCGTATTGGCACAATCGGTTTCCCTCATTTTCCCGTCGGGAGCCTCCAGTTTCAACCCGTGACAAATTGTCACGACTTCACTTCCTTCTTCTTTTAGCCTTTGTTTAAGCTTTCTCCAGTAAGCCCCGGCATCTAAGCTTTCCGTTAATACAGCGCATACATCCACAACTGAAAACCACCATTCTTTTTGGAATAGTATTTTTCGTATTTTTTCACCTCGGAATAAGGCGATTTTAGTAGGATCTGTTTGAGTGTTTTTCATGGTACCCGAGTTATTTCTGTGCTCGTATTGTAGGTGAGTAAATACTCACCGTCAATGCAGTTTTGGAGGATTTTGTTGCGGGAGGGGAAAAATTATTTTAAAGGGGTCGAATTCGACGGGTTTATTTTGTCGAATATTCCATGATGACTATAGGGAGTTCCACACCGTTTCTGAGGCATACGTCGTCTTTTATTTTGACGAATCCGTGTTTTGCGTAAAAGCCTTCAGCGTTGAGGGCGGATTCAGCTTTTACTTTTTGGTGGTTTTTTAGGGCCATCTTGAGACCGTGTTCCAATAAGAGTTTTCCAACACCTTTTTTGTGGAAAGTCGGATCGACAAAAATTGCTAGAATTTCTCCGGGGATCGCGTGGCCGAAACCAATTATTTTTCCGTCTTCTTCCGCTACGTACATTTCACCTTTTTCGATACCTTTGTATCCTTCGGGGGAACGTCCTTTGAGCCAAGCCTTGATTTGTTTTTCGGTATAAAAATTTTGGCATGCTTTGTTGACCGCATCAGTATGAATTCTGTGCAGATCTTGGGCGTGATTAGTGGTTGCTGTTTTTATTTGCATGGGAGGGGGCTGCTACTGACTCAAAAGAATCTTGATTGTTTGTAAAACTGCATAAATGATCCCAACATATCCACCTATATACAACCATTTGGGTGGGAATTTATGAATAGGTTTATCTTTGGTCGTTAATTTGCCTTTTGTTACAATGAGCCAAATACCTAATACAAGGGCTACTATTATGTCGATTGAATCATAGATTAGTGTGATTGTGTTTTCCATTTTGAGAGTGTTTAAGATTTATTGACTAGATAGTACGGGGAGATGGGAGTTGTTTACTTTAAATCATGACGTTCTTCGATCCTTCCTGCTACTCTGTATTTAGCGGCTATCATGAACATAAAGCCGATAATCCATAATGGAGGTACGATTTCGACGTATTTCTTCAATATAATAAAGATGATTCCTACAAGGAATATAACTACTCCTACCCAGTATGTTGGTGATCTAAATAATTCTCTTCTGTATTCCTTTGCGTGCTTTTTCCATTTTTTTCTTTTTTCAGATTTTGTGGCTGGCTTACTACTTTGAACGTATGAAGGGAACGTATTCTCGAAGTTATCTTTTGAAAATAATGCCTGTATCTGACTCCAATATTCATCAAATATGCTTGATTGAACTTCAAGGGGTGATACGAAAGATTTCGTTCTCATGGCCCATTTTCTTTTTGCTGAATCAGGTAATTTTGAAATTACAATTGCTACATCTCCTACAGTGTATTCTCTCCATGACAGTGATATTGAGAATTCTAAAATTCCACGGTCATTGACTAGACTGATTATTATATTTTCTGATTTAGCACTGATAACTGCGTGGCTACTATAAACTTTTTTATTTAATTCGGTCATTTTGTACTTTTTGACCAGGGGCTCAAAGTGTTTTTTGTAGCGGTCATCTAATTTTCCCTCTATGCTTTCTAATGGTTCTTTTTTCATTTTCAATTAGTTAAGTGGGGATTGCGCGGGTTTATAATACGCTTACAGGCTACACTCGTGCAATATGGGGGCGGCTTGTAAGCCACAATAGCTCCGGCCACGTCAAGTGGCGTACTCTACTGCAAGGCAAGCTTACTGTTGACATTCTGGGTTTTTTGGTGTTTAATGTGGTCTTGTTTTGTAACCAATAATAATATGGTGGATAAAGATATGGGGGATAAAGAAGTTGGTTTACCTAAGGGATGTGGAATTCTGAATTTATCTTTATCCGAGGGGATTGACTATGTGCGTTTTATGGATTTTCAAATGATTCTTTTTGCATTGGGCGGAGAGGATTTGGACATAAGTCTTTTAGATGGAGGGAAGACTGTTCGTGTTGTTGGTGATAATGGTGTGTTGCTTCAGTTGGGAGACGATTTCTATAATTTGAAAGACCCTGCTGTTCAGAAGAAACTTGCTGCTGGCGTGGCCAAACTTCAGTCTAGCGTGAGGGATAAACTTTCTGATATGAGATTGGATGGTAAGCCTTGTTCTAAAGGGGATCTTGCGGAGTGATGATTTGTTGTTTGGGGGTGGTTTTTAAAGCTTCTCCAATCCATCATCTGGCTCCAGTAGGGATTTCTTCGCCTCATTGGTAAATTTTCACCCTGTCGTGATCAGGATTGAGAAATTTTCCTGCTCTTTTGGCCTCGCTACGCTCGTTTGAAAAATCGCTTTCTCATGTATTTGAAACTCGCTACGCTCGTTTGAGAAATTGCTATGCAATTTCTCTACTGGCGGAGAGATAGGGATTCGAACCCTAGGTGGGTTGCCCCACAACAGTTTTCAAGACTGCCGCTTTCGACCGCTCAGCCATCTCTCCGTGTTTGTCTAATGCCTGTGTATTGTATATGATTTTTTCCTTTTGAAAAGGGAAGTTTTCTTTGATTTTTTGTCCTCGCTGCGCTCGTCCGGCACTGGAGCGCTTCGCTTCCTGTGCCTGTTACATTTCTTCAAGCACTTCTACTTGTAGAAGGGCGAGGCCATTTTTGAGTGTTTGTGCGGTTGCGTTGACTATGTTGATTCTGTGATCGAATTTATCTTCTTTGTCAGCCTTTATTACTGGTACAGAGTTGTAGAATGAGTTGAATGTTTGGGCTAGATCGTAGAGGTAATTTGAGAGTAAATTTGGTTTGTTTTCTTCTGCTGCGATAGCAATGTGTTCTGAAAATTTTGCTAGAGCTCTCAGTAGTGATGAGACTTTTTCGTCTGTGTTTTCTGGATCTGGTAGGACGTCCCTGGTTAGATCGCCTCCGTTGTCGAGATGGTCGATTGCTTCAAAGAGAGAGAATTGTTCTTTTTTGGGAATTGCAGCTTGGGCACGTTTTCTCTTTTTTGGTTTTTCATCCTCTTCTTTTCCTGCGATTAGGTTTGCTTCTTTTAATGATTTGCCTTTTCTGATTATTGATTTGGCTCGTGCGTATGTGTACTGGAGATATGGAGAGCTGTTGCCTTCCAAGCTGAGCATTCTGTCCCAGTCGAATGTTATGTCGGTCAATCTGTTTTGAGAGAGAATGTTGTATTTAACAGCACTAATTCCAATTTTTTTCGCTGCCTCTTCTTTGTTTTCTAGGTCTGGCGACTTTTCTTCTATCACTTTTGCTGCACGTTTAGTGGCTTCATCGAGGACTTCATTTAGGAGGACTACATTTCCTTTTCTTGTGCTCATTCCGCCTTCTGGCAATTGCATTCGACCGAATATAACGTGTTCTCCTTTGCCGGCTTCCCATCCGAGTTTTTCTGCTGTTTGGAAGAGTTGTTTGAAATGGAGAGATTGAGCTACATCGACTACATAGATCACTTTTACTGGATCCCATTTTTGGAGTCTGTATACGAATGTTGCGAGGTCTCTTGTTGAGTATAGAGTTGTTCCGTCTGATTTTTTTATTAGATATGGAGGCATGTCTGGATCGTCGAATTCCGCTATTAGAGAGCCTTCTTCTCCTGTAACAAAGACTCCTTTGTCTATTCCTTCTTTTATCACTGGTTCCATTTTGTCCTCGTAGTAACTTTCGCCTAATGTGAAGTCGAAGTTTATTCCTCCTAATTTGTCGTATGTTTTTTGGACGTCTTTGAGCGAAAGGTCTACGAACCATTTCCAAAGTTCTTTGTTTTCGGCGTCTCCTTCTTCTAATTTTCTGAATTCGTCTCGGGCTTTTTGGTCAAGTTCTTCTTCACGTTCTGCTTCGTCGTGAAACTTTACGTATAGTTTTAGTAGCTCTGGGATTGGATTTTTTTCGATCTCTTCTTTGTTGCCCCAAGTTTTGTATGCGTATGTTAGTTTTCCGAATTGTGTTCCCCAATCTCCGATGTGGTTGATTGAAATTGTGGTGAATCCCCTGTTTCTGTAGATGTCGTATATAGATTGGCCGATTATTGTTGAGAGAAGGTGGTGTACTCCGAGTGGTTTTGCGATGTTTGGTGATGAGTATTCTACTATTACTGTTTGTTTGAGGCCGGCTTTTGCTTCGCCGTAGTCATCTCCTTCTTTTAGTATTCTCAAGACGTTTTGCTCTAATGCATCTTCTGACAGGAAGAAATTGATAAATCCTGGGCCTGCAACTTCCATTTTATCTATGTAGTCTGGTTGTTCGATGGCTTGGACTAGGGATTCCGCTACATCTCTTGGGTTTGCTCCAATTTTATTTCCGATTTGGAGGGCTACGTTTGTTGCATAGTCTCCGTGTTTTTCATCGGATGGATACTCTACCTTTATTTTTGCTGCTTCTTCTGGAAACTTGCGTCCAACAATCTCTTTCAAGAGTTCTGCTATCCGCTGTTTGTAGCAGTTTGGGTCATCAAAAGATATTGCTTTTGTAGTTTGGGTTTGTTGGGGTTGTTGGGGTTGTTTTGGCTTTTGTTCTGGTGGTTGAGGTTGTTGTGGGGTCGGTGGAGTTGGTTTCGTTTGCTGGTGAGTTTTGTTTTGTAGTTCTTGCTGAGCTAAGAAATGGATTTTTTCCTTCTCTGAAATCCTTGAGTCGTCGGCTTTTTTTAGTCCCTCTAATTCGAGGTCTAACTCGTTGTTGTCTTCATTCAATATATAAACTGCCACGTCCCCTCCGAGGTATCTTTCTATTAAGTCTTGGAATTCGTAGAGCATTTTCTCGAATTCCTCGATTGAAAGGTTGTTCAAGTCCTCGAGTACTATTACTGAGTTGGTCGTTGATTCAGTGAGTTTTGTTCTTTCGGCTTCTCTATAGTTCCATCTTCTGACGATTACTCCTGCCTTGTCCTTGTATATAATTTCGCCTGTTTTCACTTGTTTGATCTCCACCGTGTTGATTGGGCGGAAACATTCGCCTCCTTTTGCGTAAGTTAGCTCTACGTCTTGATAAAATTTGTCGATATCTTCTCCGCCAACAGGAATTACGTACTTTAGAGACATGTAGTTATACAGATCTACTAATGAATTATTGTGAGGGATTTCTTTTCCTTCTGAAATTCTCTTTATTAGAGCTTCTATAGATGATTGGTATTTCGAAGGTTTCGCTCCGAATCGAGAATATGCCTCTCTCCATCGTAGGATTCTCGGGTCTTCATCTATCGATTTCTTCTCGTATTCTTTTTTTCTTTCAACGCTCACTCCCCTAAGAAGGCTTTCTACGGCAGAAATTCGTTTCCTATTATCGACGTTTTTCGCGGTAATAACCCCTACTTTAAGGTTCTGGAATTCTTGGAAAATTTTTGGATCAATTGAGAATTTCATGGTGTTTTTGTTTGAACCTCCCCGCCTTTGGCGGGTCGGTTGAGACATGAGCGCTTCGCTTCCTGTCTCTATTGACAGATTTGGGCTTAATTATACACGTTTGAGGCGCAATTTCTAGAAAATTTTGGGTTCATGGTGATTGATTCTGGTTGAGTTTCCTGGTATAATATACCTATGATATATCAAATTCTTTTTCTTATTGTCTTGATCGTTCTATCTGGAATTTTTTCCGGGAGCGAAACGGCGTTTATGTCCGTGCCTCCCTCGAAGGTGCAAGAACTTTATTCAAAGAGGAGACCTGGTGCTAGAACCCTCAAAAAGCTTAAAGAGAACCCACACAGGCTGCTCATCACTATATTGATAGGAAATAACGTGGTTAATATTGGAGCTTCTGCTTACGCGGCGGTTCTTTTTACTAATATGTTTGGGTCGACAGGTGTGGGGATAGCTACTGGAGTAATGACTTTCTTCATTTTGGTTTTCGGAGAGATCACTCCAAAATCTTACGCTCACAACCATGCAGCCGGATTAGCTCTCCTTTTGGCTAGGCCATTTTTGTTCTTAGAATATGTGCTTTTACCATTGATTGTTTTATTTGAACTGATTGTAAAGGGAGTGAATCAACTTCTTGGCAATAAATCTACTCAGCTTGTTACTGAAGATGAATTAGTCGCTATGGTCAAATTGGGGGCAGAGGAAGGCGCTATTAACAGGGAAGAGCGTGAATTGATTGAGAATGTTCTTGAGTTTAATGATATTAAGGTTAGTGAAATAATGGTTCCTCGGACTGAATTCCAGTCTTTGAGTGAGGAGGCAACTCTTGCTGATGCCGCAGAAATGGTTGAGGAATTTGGACATTCTAGGATCCCTATTTACAGGGGTGATGTGGATCATATTGTCGGAATTTTGAATATAAAAGATTTGTTTAGATATATTCAGAAACACAAAAGACATAAAAAGCTTAAAAGCTTGGATTATGGTCCCCTTATCAAGGTGCCTTTCTCTAAGAAAATAAATGTTTTGTTCAGAGAATTTCAAAAAAGACATATACATATGGCGGTCATTATAGATGAATATGGTGGAACTGCCGGGATAGTCGCTATGGAAGACATATTAGAGGAGATTGTTGGGGAGATTGCGGATGAATTCGATGAAGATGAAAAAGACTTCGATTTGCTCAGTGATGATACCTTGGTCGCTTTTGGAGATATTACTGTGAGTGAGATAAGTGATGCATTTGGTATAAAAGTTGCTAAAAAGAAAAGTGACACTTTAAATGCATTGATTTTGAAAGAGATTGGTCGATTCCCGAATGAAGGAGAGACCATTACTCTCGATAAGATTAGTGTCAAGATTTTGGAAATAAAAGACAATGTAATAGAGAGAGTTCGGGTCAAAAAACGCAGATCACGAGCTAAGAAGAAAGTAAGCTTTTAGACTTGGGGCTTGAGTTTAAGGCAAAAAAATGATATAATACATTGATCAAAATAGATCAAAATAAATAAAAACAAAAACTAACACAAAAACACTATGAAAAGACTATTTTCTCTATTCGCAGGATTGGCCCTTGTGCTAAATCTTGGATCAGTAGCTTTTGCTGCGTTGGATGCTGAGGCTCCATCAGACGTTGAAAATGTTTCGGCGGTCGCTGGTGAAAGCATGGTCATCCTATCTTGGGATGTAGCTACTGACGATGTAGGCGTTACAGGATACAACGTCTATGTTGGCCTTGAAGCTATTGGTGAGGAAGGTGAAACTTACACATTTGATCCTTTTGATGTAGGAGATGTAGTTTCTGCTGAAATCTCTGATTTGGAGAACGGTACTACTTATTACTTTGCTGTAACCGCTTTGGATGCTGCAGGTAATGAGAGTGAAAACTTCAGTTTTGAAGTGAGCGCTACTCCTGAAGCCGGTCTCGGCGGAGAGGATGATGAGATCGCTCCAACTGTTGTTGAAGCTGAGGCTGTGAGTATTAGCCAAGTAGATGTTGAGTTCTCTGAAATGGTTGAGCTTCCTGATCTTAACCCTGAACAAGCTTTCTCAATTGAAGCTGAAGAAACTTTGGAATTACTAGAAGTTTTGGACGCTGAAGTTTTGGAAGATAAAGATGTTGATGATGGCAAAGAGGGAATGGTCGTTAGACTTACAACCGAAGAACAAATTAAAGATGTTAATTACATCCTTACAGCTACTATTGATGTGACAGACCTTGCTGGGAATCCAGTCGTTAGCGGGACTTCTGATACTGCTTCTTTCTTGGGAAGCGATGCTGCTCCTTTAGCTGATGATGAAGATGGTCCTGCGGTCGAAAGTGTTGAATTTATAGATTACACCCACCTTATGGTTAACTTCAATGAAGCTATCGTTCTAGGACTTAACCCTTCTGAGAACTTTGAAATTCAAAAGGATGGTTCAAGTGTTCTAGTCGAAGTTTTAGGAGTTGTTCTTGGTGAAAATACTAAAAATAATATCGATGATGCTTCTGCTATTTTGACAGTTGGATCTTTGACTGCTGGTGAAACTTATACGGTTACCGTAAGTGGAATTTCTGATGAAGATGTAAATATGATCGGTGATGATGACTCTGGATCAGTATTAATACCTGGAGAAGGTGTTGAAGGTGAAGGTGAAGGTGAAGGTGAGGGTGAAGGTGAAGGTGAAGTTCAAGGTGAACTGGTTGATCCTGCTCAATTATTCGCTAGTTCACTAAAACAAGTTGTAGACGAAGAGGACGTTTGGAACGTTCTGTTATCTTGGACTCTACCTGGTGAAAATATCTCTATAGCACAGAAAATGTATATGAGTGTTAATGGATCTAATTACAGCGACCTTGCTTCTCTAGCCGCTACTGATGCTGGATACACAGCTGAGGCTTTGGCTGCCGGAGATTACTGGTTCAAACTTACACAGGTTGATGCTGAAGGTAATGAAAGTGAAGGATTGATTGCTAAAGTCAATCTTACTGAGACAGGTCCTGGAGTTGCTGGAATGATTTTATTCTCACTTGGTCTTGGACGTTTTGTCAACAAACGAAAGAAACAATAATTATTTTAACCGGCCTTTGGGTCGGGATGCCCGGGACCTTAATGGTTCCGGGCTTTTTTTAAGTTTTATTTAAGTTTTATGTAAGGTCGGGGTGATATTTTTAGCGTATGAAAAAATATATTTGTTTTACTTTGGCGTGTTTGACTGGATGCTTGGTGATTGGGCTTTACGAGCTACCACCTGAGAGGTTGAGAGTGTCTTTTTTGGATGTTGGGCAGGGAGATGCGATTTTGATACAAACGCCCGAAGGGCACAACATTCTGATTGATGGAGGGCCTGGCTCAAAGGTTTTGGAGGAGTTGTCTGACACCTTGCCTTTTTTGCATAGAAGGATTGATTTCATGGTTTTGACGCATCCTCATAGTGATCATATTGAAGGGCTGGTTGAGGTTTTGAAGCGATATGAGGTTGGGGCGGTTTTGCTGACATTGGTTAATTACAACAATTATTATTACGAGGAGTTTTTGAGGGATTTGGATAAGGCTTTGGAGGATTCAGCTGGTTCGGCGGCTAGTTCATCAGGAAGTGATTTTGAGATTTTTGTTGCGGAAGCTAGTGAGGATTTTCGTATTGGGAGTGTGTATTTGGATGTTTTGTATCCGCTTGAATCGATCGCTTCTCGCGACGTGGATAATCTGAATAATTCTTCTATTGTTTTGAGGGTTTCTCATCTCGGAGAGGATGGGGTTTGGCAGTCTTTCTTGCTTCCTGGGGATTGTGAGAGGGAATGTGAAGAGGAGATTATTTCTGCGGGATTTGATTTGGATGCGGATGTTTATAAAGCTGGTCATCATGGCTCGAAGACTGCGTCCTCGTACGATTTTGTTCAGGCTATTAATCCTGATATCGCTGTTATACAGTGTGGGGCGAAAAACAAGTTTGGCCATCCACATGCTGAAACTTTGCGCACGTTCAAAAGGCTTAATGTCGAGCAAGTGTTGCGAAATGATTTGGATGGAAGAATTACTTTTTAATCTATTCTTTTAGTCTATTCTTTGGATTTGAGCTCCTAGACTTTGAAGTTTTTCTTCTAGTTTTTCATACCCTCTGTCTAGGTAATTAATATTTGAGATTTCTGTCTCGCCGTGTGCTGTCAAAGCGGCTAAAACCATTGCCGCTCCAGCGCGGATATCGTAGCTTGAGATTGGCAATCCTTTTAATTTGGAAGGTCCTATTACAATAGCTTGGTGTGGATTGAGTAGCTCTATTTTCGCGCCCATTCTTTCTAGTTCCGCGAGATAATTCAATCTACCCTCAAACATTGTTTCAAATATTTTTGTGACACCGTGAGCTTGTGTTAATAGTACTGCAAATGGGGCTTGTAGGTCTGTTGGGAAACTTGGGAAGACTGCGGTCTTTAGGATCGTGACTGATTCTAATCTTTTGAAACCTTTGATGTGGACTTCGTTTGACTTTAATTCCACCTCAACACCAACTTCTTTTAGTTTCTGCCAGAAACTGTCTAGGTGATCTGTGTCTATTCCTTTTATTACTACGTTTCCGTTCGTGAGGGCTGCTGCGATAGCGAATGTTCCGGCTTCCAAGTAATCTCCTGTTATGCGGTAGTTTACGCCTTTTAGTTTGCTTACTCCTTCGATTTCCAGAGTTGAAGATCCGATCCCTTCAATTTTTGCGCCCATTTTGTTCAAGAAATGACATAGGTCTTGGACGTGTGGTTCCGTGGCTGCGAGTTTTATATATGATTTTCCTTTTGCCTTTACTGCTGCCATTATCGCATTTTCGGTCGCTGTTACTGAACGTTCACTCATTATTATCGTCGCACCAATTAGTTCTTTGGCGTGTATCTTGAGGTCTTGTGCGCCGTTTGTTACTTTGCACCCAAGATCCTGAAATGCTCCTGTGTGGGCTGCTACAGATCTTTTGCCCAAAACGCATCCACCGGGGAATGTCATCTCTGCTTTTTTGAAATTCGCGACTAGTGGCCCAAAAAGCAAAATAGACGCTCTCATTTTACATACGTGTTTGTCGTTTGGACGAATGCTTTTCAGGTTCGATGGATCTATTTCTAAAGAGTTGTTTTTGAAAGTTGTTTTGACTCCCAGGCCTTCCATAATTTCTGTCATAGACTTGATGTCTGCTATTTCAGGAACGTTTGTGAGAGTTGTCTTTTCGTCAGTTAGTAAGGCTGCACACATTATGGGTAGAGTTGCGTTCTTTGATCCCGAAACGCAGACTTCTCCCTCGAGCTTGTGACCTCCTTGTACGATGAATTTAGGCATTGTGATATAATTGCTATAGGTAGTATATTTTTACCTTCTATATATGGGAAAGTCAAGGTTGACGGGGTATGCGGACATTGGGATTTTTTGTTGTGTTGCAGGGATTCTTTTATTGGTTCCTTTGGTTTTTTGGATGGGGGCCTACCTACCTTTTGAATTGCCCAAGATCTTTATTTTCAGATCGTTGCTTTATTTGGCTTCTATTTTCGTTGTTTTGAAGTTTTTTTGGGGAAATGGAGTTGAAGTTCCTAGTATTTTTAAACGTAAAGAGGTTTGGTTGAGTCTTCTTGTTCTATTTTTGATAGTGGAAATTTCGTCTTTTGGATCTGATTCTTTTTTGATTAGCGTACTTGGTTCTTATCAGAGACATCAGGGGTTTTTTACTTTCGTGCATTATTTGCTGTTTTTTGTTGTTTTGATTTTTGGCTTGAATCGAGAAGGGATGAAGAAGGCCTTACTCTTTAGCATTGTGGGGTTTTTTGTTGTTTTGATTTATGGTTTGTTTCAAAAGGCTGGGATGTATTTCGTGAATATAAATGTTGATGAGTTTTTGGGGAGGATTTTTTCGACGCTTGGTCATCCTAGTTTTTTCGGTTCTTATCTTGTTTTGATGTTTTTCCCTGTGCTTGGGCTTTGTTTGAATAATAAGAGACGGTGGTTACTGGCTTTGTGCGCAGTTGCTTTGATTTTGGCTTTGGTCAATTTGTATTTTTCTGGGAGTAGAGCTGCTGTTATTGGATTGATAGCTGGGCTTGTTGTTTTTGTTTACTCATTGAGTGGGCTAAAAAAAAGGTTTTCTTTCAAAAAATATATTGTCGCTTTGATGACTGTTTTTCTTTTGTGGATTAGTCTTTTTGGTAGATTTTCTTTGAATGAAGAAAACTTGAGATCGGTGAAAACAAGGATGATTATGTGGCCACAGGTCATAGAGATGGTGCAGGAAAAACCTTTCTTTGGTTACGGGCCCGACACTTTTTCCGTGGCTTTTGCTCCCTATATGAGTCAGGATCTTTTGAAGATTGAAAAGTTCGGTTTTATACCTGATAGGGCTCATAATATATTACTTCAAGCGTTCTCTGATTTCGGTTTTTTTGGAGGAGGGCTTATTATTTTGATGTTTATGGGTTGGTGGATTTATTCTTACTTTAAACTTAGGGATAATGTTCTTGGCAAATCTATGTTGGCCTCTTTGTTTGCGATTGGCGTTAGTCATTTTTTTGGATTTTCGACTACTACTCATATTGTTTTTATTACGTTTTTTTGGGCATTTATTTTCAAAGATCTGTCTGAAGGGAGCTCGGTCGTTAAACCAAAAATTGGATGGGCTTTAAAGAGTCTGACTTTGTCTTTGATCGTTGCTTTTATTTGCGTTTTTGGTTTGCCGAATATTTTGATTTCGTCTGTGTATACTGATAATGAGGGGTTTGCTCGTTTGGTCTCGGCCAGAAGTTATGCATATGATTCTTATTCGGATTTGTCATCTTTTGACTTGGCCGAAGATGAGTTCAAAAAAGCTTCTGAGTTGATGCCACTTTATCCGCCTGTGTATTTTCATATGGGATATTTTTATTTCAATCACAAGATGTATTCTCGGGCTATAGAGATCCTGGAATACTATGTTTCTTTGGCTCCTTCGGACTTTGGAACGGAGAAATATGACAAAATAAACGGTGATTATAAGCGGGCATTGGAAGGGCTCGATGAAGCCTACAAATACGCCAAATAATAGGAGGGGAAAGCATTGAAAGAGAGGGGGTTTTTTGGTATAATGCTTAGATACAAAAAACAAAAATGAAAAACAAAAATAAACATAATTCTTCTCTTTTAAATGGCCTTTTGTACGGACTTGCCTCTTTGGTGGCTGTTGTACTGATTGCCAGTGTGGCTAATGGAGTCAGCAATGGCAATATGTTTAAAGGATCTGTGCTTTCTTTATTTAATAAGATTGGGCTAACTGATTTTGATCATGCCAGACCGGATGTTGGAATTGAATATGTTAGTTTGAGAAAAACTACTAATCCTTCAGATAGTTTTGACTACTATAAATATCAGGCGACTTTGGTTGTCAGAAATTATGGTGAGGTTTTGACCAATGGGTCTCTAGTCATTTCTGCTGGAGAAAACCAAAAAACTGCTTTTGTTAGAAATGGTTTGGATGGTTTGACCCTGGCCAAGGGTGAGACTTTTATATTTGAGGATTATGAGGTTTTGATTGATGGAAAACTTAATTATTCAACAATTGAATTCGAAATAGACCTGAAAGATCAAAAAGATGGAAATAATGATAACGATTCTTATTCCCTAGATGTTTTTGAAACTCCGGTGAGGATAGAGTCTTTGGATGTTTCTTCTTTCAAGGATGGCGTCTTGGAGTTTTCTTATGACGTTTCTGATGGTTACGAGGATCTCATCAATGAAATGGGTGTTGAGATTTGTTTAGTTGATGAGGATATTTTTGAAGAAGATGCTAAAAAATATGCAGAGTTACTTACTTCTGAAAATGTTTTTAGTTATTATAAGTTGAAGGCTGATAAAGACCTTTGGCTTCATGAGTGGTTTTCTTGTGAAGATTTTGAAGAGGCTAGTCTGGAAATTGATACCGATACTGGTTTTGGCTTTTACCTGAAGGCGGCTGGTGATGGTGAGAATGAGTTTGCGGCTTCTAATTTCCTTTACATTCCTGTTCAAGATTCATTGAACAGAGCTGAGTTCACAAAACTTTTCACAGAATACACCGGGCTTGGAACCTATAAAGACGGAAGGATGTATTACGAAGATGTAGCCGAAGAAGATTGGTATTTCCCGTATGTGCAGACGATGTTTAATTATGGGCTTTTGGAAGACAATATTGAATATCAATTTTTGCCTGCGGAAATTATGACCAGACAAGAAGTTCTTGAGACCGTTTTGAATTATTTTGACGCAGATTTATATCTAGAGGAAGGATCTCCTCATTTCTACGATGTACCTGAGGACAGTCCTTATTTTTACTTTGCTGAATTCCTTCATTCAAGCGGCAAGGCAAAGACTCTTGGTATTTATTTGCACCCTGACAAACCTTTGTCTTCTTATTTTTTGAAATACTTAATCAATGAGTTTGATTCGACGCAAAATTAAATTTTCTGTTAAAGGAATAGATGGTCTTAAAAAAAGTCCTTTTGCTAAAATGTTTAGAAGTGCTTTTTATGGAGCTGGCGTTTTGGCTGCTTTTGCTCTGATAGTGACCTATTCTCCAGATGATGCTGGAAAATACATGACTTCTACGGTCATGCCTTCGCGTCCTCCAGTTTTGGATTTAGAGAAGTATGACTATTCGGATGGTTTGTACATGGATATTGATAATGGTGAAGATTTGTATATTCGTGCTGGAGATACAGGCAAGTATGTCGGAAATATGCGGTTTGTTTCAGAGGTTGAAAATTTTAGATTGAAGAATTTAAGATTGAAAATTTCTGGAGTACCGAACGGCGCTTTGAGATCGATCAAGATGATAGGTGATGATGGCAGTGTTTATAAAGGAGATATTTGGGATGGTTATGTTAAGTTCAAAAATCTTTACTTGAAAATCAAACCTGGGGCGGAAGCTGTGTTTTCTTTGTATGCAGACTTTTCTAATGATTTGAAGTTCGGACAGAGACTTTATTTTGAACTTGAAACTCCAGATGATTTGGATGTCACAAAGGCCGGAGAACGTGTTTATATTCAATACGATTATCCTATGAAGGGTGGATTTACTTCTGTGGTCAGTGAGCACGAAACGTTTTAAGCCTTCTTTCTATACTGAATTGATTCTAATACGTGAGCTTCTTTTATCGTCGTGCTTTCCTCTAGGTCCGCTATTGTTTGGGCGACTCTGATTATTTTCAAGTATCCCCTATTTGAAATGTTTAGTTTGTCCGCTGCCTTGTTCAGTATTTCTTTTGCTTTGTTGTCGATATTTGTGAGTGTGGAAATTTGTTTTGCTGAGAGCTTGGAATTGCTTATTGAGGATCTTTGAATTTGGAGGGCTTGGGCTTTTCGGATTCTTTCTCGGAGGTCTTTATCTTCATTTGTTTTTGGTGAGAAGATGTTTTTTATTATTACGGTTGGTGTTTCTATGAATATATCGAATCGGTCTAGCAGTGGGCCTGAGAGTTTTGATTGGTATGCTTTTATTTTCGTGTATGTGCATTTGCATTTTTTGTTTGGTTGGAAGCTGCCGCATGGGCAATTGTTCATCGCTGCTAATAGAATAAAGTCGCAGGGATATTGATGGGTGTTTTTGGCTCTACTGATTGTGATTTTTTTGTCTTCGAGAGGTTGGCGGAGTGTTTCCAAGACGCTCCTTGGAAATTCTGTTATTTCGTCGAGGAACAGTACTCCTTTGTGTGCCATCGTTATTTCTCCTGGCTTCAAATTCTGACCGCCACCAATGATTGCAATTTTTGAGGCGGTGTGGTGGACCTCACGGAATGGCCGGCTTTTGTGGATTGACGAAAGGCCTTCTGTGACTGAATAGATTTCCGTGATCTCTAGTGCTTCCTCGAGCGTTAATGGTGGTAAGAGTGAAGCAAAAGCTCGTGCTAGTATCGTCTTGCCTGTGCCTTGAGGACCTTTCAACAAAGTATGGTGATTGCCCGCTGCCGCTATCGTCAGAGCCCTTTTGGCGTTTTCTAACCCGTAAATCGAGGCGAATGAGGCCTCTTGTTCTTCTTCGTTTTCTGTATTTTCGAGGCTTATTTCTTTTAGATTTCCTTGAATTGAGTTTATGTTTGATTTGCCTTGGGCGAAGTCTGTTACGTGCTTTAAAGAATTGATAGGATATATTTTTATCCCTTCTACTAGACTCGCTTCGCTTTTGTTCGGGATTGGAAGGAATATGCTTTTGAATCCTTGTTTCTTTGCGTAGGCTGTTACCGGGAGGATGCCTTTTATTGGTTTCAGGTCACCATTTAGTGAGAGCTCTCCTATAAGAACTGCTTTGTTGAATGGGGCTTGAGGGATTTGTTTTGATGCGATTAGTAGTGAAACCGCTATTGGAAAATCTAGCGATGTTCCTTGTTTTTTTATTTCGGCTGGGGCGAGATTGATTATCTTTTTTTGAATTGGGTAGGTTAGCTCTGAGTTTTTTATTGCTGACCTAACTCTTTCCTTTGATTCTTGTACGGAGGCGTCTCCTAGACCAACTATTTTGAAGGACGATAGTCCCCTTGAGACGTCTGCTTCGACTTCGACGACTCCAGGCGTTAGACCGGATATTGAGATTGAATGGATTTTGGCAGGCATAAAAAAATGATTATTAATTAACAATCACAAGTTTCTCATGCCGACCTTAAATAAAACTTAAATTTTTCTAAATTCTTTTTAGTAGAGAATTTCGTATGAAGTTTCTCCCATACGGAAATAGATTTTTTTCGCAGTAGAGCTCGGGAAGAATTCTTCTATGTTGGCGTCTTCTTGGAAAATATTTTCATTTATTAGAACTTGTTCTGACAATGTTTCGGGAGAGATTATGCTTATAGTGAGGTTTGTTCCGTTTTGTGTGGCAACTGCTATGTCTGTGTAATAGGTCCATTGAATATTTTGTGGTGGTTCTGTTATTTGAGTGGTGATGAGTTTGTCGTTTGCTGCAATGTAATATGAGTTTTCATCTTCTACTACAGTTTGTATCAGAAAATACTCGCCGTTATATGATGGGCTTACGGATTTGACCTCCCCTTGAATAGTCCCTAAGGCTTCTCTCTTTTTTGTTAAAAGGTCTATAAAGTAAATTTGTTCTTCGACTATAAGAACAGCATCGCTTGTTCCTACAATAATAGGGTCGTTTAATTTTTCTGCGAAATAAGATAGGGCAAACTGCGTCTTATCGCCTTTCTCTATTAATTTCCAGTTGCGATGATCTTGGTCATAAACCATTTCGTATTCTTGTGTTTGCGGGAGAAACATTGTCTCTGGAATTTCCGTGATTTCTTGGAAGTATGGGTTTATTTCAAATAGAACTGTTGTGGAAACTGTATCCCAAAGTGCAACTTCGAGGTTTTGTGATTTTGCTGTGTATCCTGCTTTTGAGAAAAGTAGACCTTTCTCTCCTCTTTTTAATTTGAGTGTGCATGGGTTTTGTGGGCATGCGTGCGTTTTTTCGTCGAAAACAAAAACATTGTATGGGGCATCTCCTTTTATCTCAATGTATCCAAAATTCAAATAATTTTGCCAAACAAAATAGAATACCGCTCCGAAGATGACTAATCCTAGAACGATTAATCTTCTTTTTGTTTTATTTTGGTCTTCCATTTCTTCCATTTTGGATTGATGGTTAATAAAGTTCGATAATTTCTATTTCCGGAGCTTCTGGGATTCCCCGGGAAGTATGTCTTTGTAATAATATGCTAATTAAAGCAATTCTCCAACTTCTATTTTCGTTGTTTTGGTTCAGGAAATGCAGCGAGGTTTTTATTAAGCATTGTGATTTTTTGTAGGTGATCGATTCTAATGGGTGGTTGAGGGATGAATCGTATCTGGTTTTAACCTCGAAAAAATATAGGATGTTTTTGTTCTCCGCGATGATGTCTATTTCCCCATACTTGGAGTAATAGTTTTTTTGTATGACTTTGTACCCTCTATTCTCCAGGTATGTGTGTGCGATGTTCTCACCTTTGTCGCCTGTTTTTTTTGAAGACGTACTCATTAATACATTTATGGAATAGAGGGGCATTATACCTTTGGAAAGCGTGTTATGCCTTAAATTAAGCTTTTTTTAAAGGAAATTTAAGAAATATTTAAGGAAAATGTTGGAAAAATTTAAGAAAGTGTGCGATATTCTATCTCCTTTTATTTGATACATTATGGCTGATAAATTATCGGTACCACCTCACAGTTTAGATGCTGAGAGAGCTGTTTTGGGCTCTATTTTCGTTGACAAAGAAGCCTTGATTAAAATCTCTGATTTTCTTGCGAGTGCTGACTTCTATCACGATGCCCATAGAATTATTTATGAGGCTGTTATGAGTCTTTACGATAAAAGGATACCTATTGATCTTGTCACTCTAACAAATGCTTTGGAGGACGGTAATCATCTTCAACTTATAGGTGGCGTCTCTTATTTGGCAGAATTGGCCAATGAAGTCCCTACTTCAACTCATATCTTCCAGTATGCTTCAATTGTTAAGCAAAAATCTGTATTGAGAAAACTCATCAAGGCTGGTGATAGTATCAAAGGGTTTGGTTATCAGGAGGATACCGAGATTGATAAACTTATTGATAATGCTGAGAAAGCATTGTTTTCTGTTTCTCAACAACATATCAACGATAGATTCGTTCACATCAAAGACGTATTGAGTAAAACTTATGAAAAGATTTCTGACCTACATGATCCTGAGACTAAGGATAAATACCGCGGGATCCCTACTGGTTTCCGGGATATGGATAATATTTTGTCTGGACTTCAACCTGCCGATCTAGTTGTTCTTGCCGCAAGACCTTCTATGGGAAAGACTGCTTTGGCTTTGAATGTTGCTCAGAATGTAGCAAAGAAAGGTTTCTCAGTAGGTCTTATTTCTTTGGAAATGTCGAAGGAGCAGCTCGTTGAGAGAATGTTCTGTAGTTTGATGGCTGTTGATAGTTGGAAACTTAGGACTGGTAAACTTTCCGATGATGATTTTGGGAAGATTGGTAATGTGATGGACGAATTGAATAAAATGAAAATTTATATTGATGATTCCGTTGGTGGATCTATATCTGAACTTAAGGCTAAGGCTCGTAGGTTAAAAATGGAGCAAGGTCTGGATATTTTGATTATTGATTATCTTCAATTGATGAGTTCTTCAGGTTCTGGCTCTACGTATCAACAAAATCGTGTCCAGGAGATTTCTGAGATTTCGAGGTCTTTGAAGGAATTAGCTCGCGACTTATCAGTTCCAATTATAGCTTTGTCTCAGTTGTCGCGTGCTGTTGAGATGAGACCTTCTAAAATACCTCAGTTGTCTGACCTTCGTGAGTCAGGAGCGATCGAGCAGGATGCGGATGTTGTTTTGATGATGTACAGAGAGGATTATTATGAGGAAGACAGTGATAGGCCTGGATTAACTGATATTTATATCCGCAAACACAGAAATGGTCCAATCGGTCGTATTGAATTAAGCTTCAAGAAGGAGCAGATGAGATTTGTGAGTGTTGAGAGGGATAGGAATGCTAATGAGTATGGTGGAAGTTAGTGGGCGTTTAGTTATGAATTTTTTGTAGAAGTTATGCTGCAAACTGTTTTTGCTAGCGTGTACGCAAAAACAGCTTTGAACTATCATGATAGTTCAAAGGCAGCATGGAACTTCGAAAAAAATTATAACTAAACTTTAGCGTATAAGTTCGAAAATGTGGTCGTAAAGCTTCATTAGTTAATTGTATAAACCTGACTTAGGCTTATTCCCCGAGGAGCTTAGAATTCTTGTTTGTGAATCTGGATCGAGGATTTCATCTGATTCTTCTTGTGAAGATCCATTTAATACTAAAATATCTGTTATTTGTCCTTCAATTCCATCAATCAACCTATGCAATTCCAATTCACCATCTAATTCATCGACTGATTTTTTTGCGAAATCAGCTTCTTTATCCATCACCTCTTTAGATATAGATGATTCTATCCATTCCGTGAGTTCGTCTTCGTGGGTTCCTTCAGGGATTTCTATTCTGAGAGCTTCCTCTAGGGATTCTATTTTTTTTATTTCTGTGCCAGCTTTAAGACTACCACAGTCGTTTACAACTGTTATTTTGGTTATAACCAATTCGCAACTTGCTGTACTCCCGTCTTCGTTCAGCTCTTCAACGATAGATTCATATTCTATAGTTAATGGCGTTTTAAAACCACTGGGCATTATTACTATCTCATTTGAGCTTTCCTTATTTTCTCCGTCTCCTAGATCAAACCTTACGTCACTGAAAAGATCCCCATGTGTGGATAGTTCTACTGGTGGCAATCTTGTGCTTGAAGCATCTTCCATAAGTTAATTATACCATCTTCTCTCCTTTGGGTCAATCGCCCTGGTGGGTTGCTTTCCCTGTTGATTATTCTGGGATCTCTCCTTATAATGCAGCCGACTAATCCATTAAATTTTACTTATGTTTTGGGGTGATGACATTATTGATGATTTCCTGAAAGAATATGGTGACGAGGCTAAAAAACGTCAGCTGATCTTGAGGGATGAGAAGACCATGTCTGGTAAGCCGCATGTTGGGTCTCTTCGATCGTATATTATGCACGCAGTATTGTCGGATGTTTTGACTGATCGTGGAGTCGATAATGTTTTCCATTATGAACTAAATGACACTGATGCTTTTGATTCGGTTCCGGATTATGTGCCTGCCGAGTGGAAAGAGCATTTGGGAAAACGTTTAAAGGATGTACCTGCGCCAGATGGCAAGTCTGCTAACTATGCTGAACAATTTGGGAAAGAATATTCAGATGTTTTAAAAGATTCGCAATTTAATGCGAAATATTATTATGTTAGTTCGAAATATGAAGCTGGTGAATTTGATGAATACATCAGACTTGCTTTGGACCACAAGGATGAGATACGTGAGATTTATAGAACTGTTAGTGGATCTGATAAGCCTGAGGGTTGGTATCCGTGCCAAGTTGTTTGTGACAAATGCGGCAAGATCGCGACTACAAAAGTTACTGGATGGGATGGAAAGGAGGTTGAGTATTCTTGCTCAGCTGAGGTTGGAGATGCGAAGGGTTGTGGACATGAGGGCAAGAAGTCGCCTTTTGGTGGCAACGCAACAATGCCTTGGAAAGTTGAATGGGCTGCGAAGTTTTGCGTGATGAAAGTTGACTTGGAAGGAGCTGGAAAAGACCATTATGCCGCCGGTGGATCGCGACATGTTTCAAATCGTATTTGTGAAGAAATTTTCAAGCACAAACATCCTTTTGATGTTCGACATGAATTTATTTTATTAGGAGGCGCGAAGATGTCTTCGTCTGCTGGGGTTGGATGTACCGCTGTTGATTTGTACAATCTTCTTCCTCGGTATTTGTTCCGATTTATGATGATCCAAAAGGAAGTTATGAAGACTATTAATTTCGATCCCGAAGGCGATACTGTTCCTGTTTTGTTTGATCAATACGATGAGGCTTGTCGTGGATATTTTGATGGTGGTGAGGATGTGAAAGATCATAAAAATCGTATTTTTGAATTGACCCATTTCCATGAAAAGAAAGATTTGAAGAAACTTGATAGGTTTTTGCCTCGGTTTAATCATATTTCTTTCTTTGTGCAGATGCCACATTTGGACGTTTCAGCTAGAGTCGAGGAAATGAAGGGAAGCGCTTTGACTAAGACAGATAAAGAGGAAATGAATTTGAGGGTTGAGTACGCGAAGAAATGGCTTGGTGATTTCGGTCCTGAACGTTATGTCTTTACAGTTCATGAAGAAGTGCCTGGAGCGGCTTCTGAACTTTCCGCTGAACAGAAGAAATTCTTGGGAGATTTGGCCACTGTGCTCGAGGAGAAGGATTGGTCTGGAGAGGAATTGCATAGCAAGATACATGAATTGAAAGAGGCTTCTGGTATTGCACCGAAAGAGATTTTTGGAGCGATCTACGTGTCTTTGCTTGGCAAGGATTCTGGTCCTCAAGCAGGTTGGTTTTTGGAGGCTTTGGATAAAGACTTTTTGATAAAAAGATTTAAAGAAATTTCTAATGGATAAAATTGTTGTTTTAGATTTTGGCGGGCAGTACGCGCATTTGATTGCAAATCGTATACGTCGGCTTGGGGTCTACAGCGATATTATGGATGGAGAAACTCCCGCAGATGAATTGCGTGAATATAAAGGGATTATTTTGTCTGGTGGACCGCAGAGTGTACACGCAAAAGATAGTTTAAAATGTGATCCTAGAATTTTCACTTTAAAAGTTCCTGTACTTGGAATTTGTTATGGGCATCAGGCCATGACTCATTCATTAGGCGGAATTGTTGAGCCTGGCAAGGTTCGTGAATATGGACGAGCTAATGTGCGGATCTTGGAGTCTGGCGAGGGGATTTTATCTGGGCTTGAAGATCAAGAAGTTGTTTGGATGAGTCATTTTGATCAGGTTGCGAAGATACCAGAAGGATTTGAAGTTATTGCGTCTACAGATGATTGCGAATTTGCTGGGATTTCTGATAAAGAGCGTGATTTTTATGGATTGCAGTTTCATCCTGAGGTGACACACAGTTTGTGCGGCATGAAAATTCTCGAGAATTTTATTGAGATTACTAAGGCGAAACGGGAGTGGAGTATTGAGAAGTTTGTTGCTGCGGAGATTGAGGCTATCAAATCGAAAGTTGGTGACCGAAAGGTATTTATGTTGGTTTCTGGCGGAGTTGATTCAACTGTTGCTTTTACTTTACTGGAGAAGGCTCTGGGGAATGAGCGGGTTTATGGTTTGTTTGTGGATATTGGCTTTATGAGAAAAGGAGAGAGAGAGCAGGTGGAGAAGTCCTTAGGCGATTTGGGTGTTACTAATTTGAGGGTTGAAGATGCTGGCTCTGAATATTTTGAAGCTTTGAAGGAAGTCTACGATCCGGAGAAAAAACGTGCAATTATCGGCGCGAAATTTATTGAGATTCAGAAGAGAGTTCTTGGTGAATTGGGGCTGAACGCTGAAGAGTGGATTCTTGGACAAGGAACTATTTATCCAGATACTATTGAGACTGGCGGCACTAAGCACGCAGACACTATAAAAACGCATCACAATAGGGTCCCTGAAGTTCAGGAGCTGATTGATAGAGGCTTAGTCATTGAGCCGATTGCACAGCTGTACAAGGATGAGGTGCGCAAGGTTGGCGAATCGCTTGGACTGCCTCACGAGATGGTTTGGAGACATCCATTTCCTGGGCCCGGATTGGCGGTGAGATGTTTGTGTAGCTCGGAGTCTGGAGCTGGAGAGAAGGTTGAGTTGGATATGGCTTCGGATTCTGATGGGTATGCAGTTTCGGTTTTGCCTTTGAAGAGTGTTGGAGTGCAGGGGGATGTTCGATCATATAAGCATCCTGTTGTTTTGAGTGGAGGGGAAAAGGATTGGAATCGGTTGGCTTTGGTTGGGACAAAAATTGTGAATAAATTTCCGGATTTAAATAGGGCTTTGTATTTGGTTGGTGGTTCACTTGAGGGTGGAGTGGAGTTGGTCAAGGCTTACCTTACTCCTGAGCGTATTGCAGTTTTGCAAGAGGCGGATAAGATCGTTATGGATTTTATTGTTGAAAAGAAGTTGGATCGAGAGATTTGGCAGTTCCCTACTGTATTGGTTCCTTTGAAGGTTGGTGGTTCTGGCTCGGGTAGCGAGGCTGTGGTTTTGCGACCGGTTGAAAGTGAAGAGGCTATGACGGCTTCGTTTTATAAGATGGATTGGGGATTATTGGATGAGTTGGTTGGGCGGTTGATTGGGGTTTCTGGGGTGGGTGCGATTTTTTATGATATTACGAATAAGCCTCCGGCGACGATTGAGTGGGAATAGAAGGGAGAAAAAGAGGAATCTTCGAAAATATAGTTGCTAAATCTTCGCAGTTGATAGTAATCAACTACTCAGTTTTTTCGCATCATGATGCGAAAAAAACCAACTAAATATTTTCTCTTCTTCTCTTTATCTCCCTTTAGAGGGTGGTTGGGAAAACAACTGAATACTTTCTATTTCTTGTTTCAAATACTTTAGTTACGTGGTGTTGGTTTCCATTTTCCATCTCTAAATTCGAGGCCCATACATTCGTTAAAAATTTTCTCACGTGTGGCGTCGAAACATTTCTTGTAAAGATTTGGCTCGGCTGGAGGGCATTCTGTAGCCGCTATGGTTGACTGTATTCTGCATTCCCTGGCTTTGTCTTTATCTGGAGTTGCTGCTCTTGCTTCGCGGCTGGCAAGAGTTGTCATTAATAATAATGAAATGGCAGCAATAATTGCTCCTGTTTTTGAGGTAGGAACGCGTTCTGATAACCCTTCCATGTTGGTTCAGTTAAAATTTATTTTGGGTGCGATTCTAGCACGGGGAAATAGTCATTCGCAAGCGTGTCTTTGTATGGGAAGATGCTGAGGCGTTCTGGGAAGAATTCGCCCCACTCCCCTGTTTCAATCATGTGGGCGACTAGGCGGGCTACTTGGATTTCATATTCTTCGCGTTCGTATTGGCGGTTGAAGATGCAGTATTGTTTTTGGCGGAGGCCTGCGCAACCGAAACAGTTTTTGCAGCCGTGGCAGTTGTCACAGTAAAAGAGGTCGTACGAGTCACGGCAGAAGTTGGTGAATCGGTAGCCGTAGCCTATTAGACTGGTTGACTCATAGCAAAGTTCTACTCCGTCTGCAAAGCAGATGTCGTAACAATCTTTTGAATCTAGGTTGTCGTGGAGGTACGCACAGTCTTCTGAATCGTATATGTCGAAGCCGTAGTAGACGTTTTTTGAGTTGAATATGTTGTTACCAACACAGTCTTCGCAAGAGACCAAAATGTTTGAGCGGCGAATATTGAATTCTTCTTTTATTTGGTTGAATTTCTCGAGTAGGTTTTCGTTTTTCATGCGTTCGTATTCTTCTTTTGTTACTGGTTTGTTTGCGATGTGGTAGCGTTTGTTTTTTAAATTGACGCAAAGCAAGCAGTTGTTGAGACCTTGGCAGTTCAAGAGGTAGCTTGAGTCCACACAGTTTTTGCAGTTTTGGGCGTAGTTTATGTTGTAGCAATTTTGGCAGTCTATGCATTCGTAGCAAAGTTGGTTTTTGATGTTCCACAAGCAATCTACTACATCTTTATTTTCGACCATAAGCCAACTATAGAAACTATCTTCGTTACGATTTGCGGAGGTTACCATGTAGCAGTTTTTGTTTTCGTCTGCGAAATTGCAGTACTCCGAATTAGTCGCTTTGTTGTTGATAAGTGGTGGGCGTGGGACTTTTAATAGAAGCTCGTGGAATTGGTCGAAGAAAGGTTTTGTTAGATCTGGGTCTTGTGCGTATTTTATTGGATCCCAATTGTCACTCCACCATTCTTCTTTTGTGTAAATCGTGTATGGAGAGTCTGGACGGAAAATTGAGATCATTTCTTGGTCTGATAAAGATGATTTTCTGCGATACAGGTTGCGTTCGTTTCGGTATGCTAGTCTTCGGCGTTCGCGGCAACGTGGGCAATGTGTAGGGGCTGGGATTTCGAAGTTTTGTGTGATTGTTCTTAGGGCAATCTTTTTATAATAGGCCTCGTCCTCGGGACGAACTGAGAAGGGAGTTTGGCAAGATTTACATTTTAAAATATAGAGTTCTGATCTAAACATGTTCTAAAGTGTTACTTTTCCGACTTTAGATATTTTCATAGAGAGGTAGGATTCTGCGAATCGTTTGAATGTTGCTGGATCATCAGTTGTGAGAAATTCTCGTTTTGGTTTTGAGGATTTTGAAATGAGAGATTCTATTTCTGGATGGAGTTCCAGGTAAGTTTTTAGTTTTTTTGCTACGGTGGCTCCGGTGTCGAGGACCTTCACTTGTTTTCCCATGTAGCGTTCGAATTGTTTTTGCATTATTGGATAGTGTGTGCAACCAAGAATAAGGGTATCTACGTTGCATGTCTTTAGTGGGCGTAAATATTTTTTGAGGATTGAGGCTGCTTCAGGTTTGGTATGCCATCCTTCTTCGATGAAAGGAACTAAGAGTGGACAGGCTTGTCCATAGGTATGGATTTCTGGATTTATTTTTTGAATTTCGGTTTCATAAGAATTGCTGGCGATAGTTGCCTTTGTTCCTACGACCCCTACCCTACCCTTGTTACTCTGTTCTGCTGCTTCTTCTGCTACCGGGATCAATACTCCCAAGATTTTCCTGTCTTTCTCTTCTTTGCCGTTGAGATATTTTTGTTGGACGTGTCTCAGAGCTACACTTGATGCCGTGTTGCAGGCAAAAATTATTAGTTTGACTCCCCTATCGAATAGGAATTCCACCGCCTCTTCTGAAAACTTCTTGATCGCTTCTTCTGATCTGCTTCCGTATGGGCTGCGAGCGCTGTCTCCCAGATACAAATAATCATATTCTGGAAGTTCTTTGAGTAGTGGTTTCAATACTGTAAGGCCACCTATCCCTGAATCAAATAATGCAATCATCGTTTATTCTAAGTTAATCGGCTAATAGAAGTAACCAAAGTGGTTGAAGTGCGAGGAGAACTAGGAGAATTGCGAGGAGAATTTTTTTGTTAAATTCTTCGAATTTTAATTTTTGAACCAGTGTACTAATGTTTTTTTGCGCTTGCTCAAACTTTTCTGTCATTTTTGCTTTTTCTATGCGTTTTTCAGACTGTTCTCGGTGGTATTCCAAGAGTGGAACTGAGTTTTTGAGTTGCGCTTCTAGCTGTCCTACTCTGTAATTAGCTATTTCTAGGCGTTCTGCCTTCTCGTTCAATTCTTCTTTTGACTTTTCGTAGAGATCTTTGAAGAGATGGCTTTGACTAGAGGTCTTCTCTATTTTTCTCGTCTGTGATGTTGACAACGTTTGTTGTTCTGAGTCGGTCGTGTCGTCTATCATGTCTATTGACGTTCTAGGGGTTGACGCGTCTATTTCTGTGTCGATATATGGCTCGTTTTTGGCGTAAGTCATGCCATTAACCTCTTCTTTGCTTAACCAAACCCGACCACCTACGTTCTGGGCGGTTAAAACCTTCTTCTTTATATACCTGTCTACCGTTCTAACCGAAACCTTAAGCATTTTGCTTGCTGCTTTTCTGTCTACGTTGTATTTCAGTGTAAAATTGTCCATTTGTGTCGGTTGACAGTGTATTGACAGGGGTTGTCACGTGGCAATAGGTATTCTACTAAAAAGTTTTTCCTAAGTCTAGTTTTCTTTTGGTTTAGAAGTAGTATAATGTCCTTACCTTAATCCTATGAAAAAAAATCTCTTTAAAATCACGTTTAGAATTGTTTTCGCAGTATTGCTGGGAGTTATTACTGTTTCCTCTTCTATGTTGGCTGCTAGTGCGTATAAAACCTTTTATTCTTTATATGTTCAAAATGATAACAATAAGATTGAGTTTTTAGGTGAGAATGCTGGGGAACAGTTTGGAGGAAGTATTTCTGGAGGTGACATTAATAATGATGGGATTGACGATCTTATAGTTGGATCTCCGTATTATTCTTCTGATAATATGGTTTGGAATGGGAAGGTGTCTGTTTTTTTGGGGAAAGCGAGTGTCGATGTTAGGCATTTTGACCTGAAGAGTGTTAATCCTGACCTGGTTGTCTATGGTGGACAAGCGGGTGACCAGCTTGGCATTAGTGTCGCTAGTGGGGACTTTAATAATGATGGGTTTGATGATATCTTGATGGGAGCTTACAATTCTCAGGCAGGAGATATTCGTCCCGGTAAAGCTTTCTTGATGTTTGGACGGAAGTACTATGAAGATTCTTTAATTACTTTGACTACTGAATATGCTGATGCTGAATTTATAGGATTAGATGACCTTGAGGGATTTGGTATGAGTGTGTATATGGCTGATTTTGACAATGACGACAATGATGACATTTTGATTGGTGCGCCTTTTGCGATGTCGATAGGTGGGAAGAAAGTTGGGAGCGTATATGGTTACGAGGGGTGGTCATTTGATGTAGACAGTGTCGATGGCCCACTTGTTTTTGAGGGGACAGATGATGCGGACACTGTTTTTGTTGGGAAGCAGGAAGGAGAAAGATTTGGGGCTGAGATAAATGTTGGGGATGTTGTGGGAGGGCTTTATAATGATGTTGTGATTTCTGCTTATTTTGCGGATGGACCCGCGGGGCCTCAGACTGGTAAAGTCTATATATTCAAAGGGCTTTCAAAATATCAGAAATATTCAAGAGAGCCTTATGATGTTTTGGTGGGGCAGAATCCTTATGATTGGTTTGGGTTTTCTGTTGACGTTGGGGATTCGGACTCTCATCATAAAGAAGATCTTCTTATTTCAACATTTCCTTATCCAAAAAACCAACAGGGGAGTACTGCCTATTTCTTGTCTGGCAGGTTGGATTTTGGTGATGGCGAATATTATGTTACCGCTGAGTCTTCTGACTACTATTTTAGCGGTAAGAGTGGTGATGAATTGATGGGTGCATCTGTTGAGATGGCTGATTTGGATGGAGATTCGTATGAAGATTTGGTTGTTGGGTCTCCTGGAATTGGTAAAACTTTTAGTAAAAGTCCCGGGGAGGTTTATATTTTTTATAATAAATACTTGAGCGATCAAGTTGGAATGAATGTTGATGAGGAGGAAATGACTTCATATATAGTTGGTGAAAATCCTGACGATTGGTTTGGGGCAAAGATGTCTTCTTTGGATTTTAATGGAGACGGATATGATGACTTAGTTGTTTCTAGTAGGTATTTTGATCGATTTGATCAAAAGGGTCTTGTAAGTGAGTCTGATAATGGAAAGGTTTATTTGCTTTTTGGAAGATCTGCTCCTTTTGGTGACTATCAAATAATTAAAGAATCTGAGGATGAATACGTAACTAGAGGTGAGTTTGTTGAACGGGTTATAGATGGTTTTGATATTAGGAATCAAAGAAAGATTTATATAGACACTTGTTATCAACACAAGGAGTTTTGTTTCTTTGCGTTTTCGGGGCAGTCAAGTTTTGATGGGTTGAGCCTTTATCCAGAGTTGGTTTTGTATCCGGATGTGCCGGTTGGAAGCAAGTACTATGAATCTGTGAATGTAGCTACGATGCTTGGACTTGTTAGCGGTTTTATACATGAAAGTGGAACTCCGTTTAAGCCCGGGGCTAATATCACGCGTATGGAGGCTCTGAAGGTCATTTTGGGTGCAAATAAGTTAGTTGAGCCTATTTTCCGGTTTGAACTAATTGAAATTCTTGGAGATTTGGAAAATGTGCAAAATCAGTTTAGTTATTATAAAGACATTGATCCTTCTATTTCTCACATGTGGTGGTATCCACGTTTCGCTAATTTTGCCTATGAACATGCTCTGGTTTCTGGCAGACTTTATTTCCGGCCGGATGATTTCATCACAAAGGCTGAGCTAGATGATATGATTGAGCGGACTTACCAATATTTAAACTATGGCACACAAGTATCCTATTTACGTGATTCTGGAGAATATTCGGAGCCTCTATAATATTGGCGCTATGTTTCGAACTTCGGATGGGGTTGGGGTTGAGAAGGTTTTTTTGTGTGGGATTACTGGACAACCTCCAAAAGCTGAGATCAGTAAGACTGCTCTTGGTGCCGAGGAGAGTGTAGAATGGGAATACGAAGAAGAAGCTTGCGATGTTATTGATCGTTTGAAGGCGGAGGGGGTTTCGATCGTTGGAGTTGAGTTGTCTTCTGATGCTGAAAATTTCTGGGATTTTGAGGCTAAGTTTCCGGTTTGTTTGGTTTTTGGGCATGAAGTTGAAGGTGTGTCGGATGAGGTTTTGGCAAAATGCGATAAGAAAGTTTTTGTACCTATGAATGGTTTAAAAGAATCGTTGAATGTGGAAGCTTGTTTTAGTACAGTTACGTATGAATTTTTAAGAAAATTTTTAAATTTAAATGCGAAAAATTAATCTAAAGAATTTTTGGATCGTGTCTGGGGCTATTTTTTTGTTTTTTGGATTGATGATCGTTTGGATATTTTTTATTGGCTTAACGACTGACGAAACCGGTGGTTTTTACAATAAAAGTCACAATGCTGTTTGGATTGCTCATGAATGGGCTGAGGAGAAAAAATCTGATAGGGAAATTCAGGATCTGGTTGTCAGGTTAGAAAGTCATGATATTGATACTATTTATCTGCATGTTGGACCGCTGAAATCTGATGGGCGGATTGATGAAGAAACTTATCGTGAAACTTTGAATTTTGTTGAGAAGGTTAAGAGGTTTAAAAATGAAATGCAGGTTTATGCTTGGATGGGACAGCTGAGAAGTAAAATAAATCTGGAGAATCCTGAGGTGAGGAAGAATGTTTCGAATATGGCGATGGTTTTTACAAAGATGATAGGGATGGATGGTGTTCATTTGGATATTGAACCTGTTTGGGATGGGGATGTTGATTTCATTTCGCTTTTGGCGGAATTGCGAGAGGTTTTGGATACTGGAAGTGGACTTGGTTCCGAGGATAAGTTCTTGTCCGTTGCTTTGGCGGAATTTATTCCGAGCTCATTTATTTGGTGGGTTGAGAATGCGGTTAATTTCAAAAATTACAACACGGATGTTAATTATTTAAATGTTGCTCAGTATGCAGATCAGATTGTTGATATGGTTTATGATACTGGGATTGATGAAGGATGGCTTTATCAATGGTTTATGAAAGAACAGGTAATTTGGGTGACTGATTTGCTTGATAAAAAGGATACAACTGGCACTGAGTTTCTCGTTGGCGTCCCTGCCTACGAAGAAGTTAAGGAGGGGTTTGATCCTGAAGTTGAGAATATTGGGGTAGCTCTTCTTGGTGTTATAAATGGCTTGAATGATATTCGCTCTGATGAGGAAAGATTTACTGGGGTGGCTATATATGCTGAGTGGGAGGTTGATGAAAACGAGTGGGAGATCTATGATGGTCTATGGCTGAAATAATTATGAATTATGAGAAAACTTAAAATATTTAATGAGGTGAAGGGGTTTCGGGTTCCGCGGAAGAAACTTGCGGTGGTTTTTGAAAGGTTTTTGGCGAAGGAGATTGTTGGTAAGCGTGTTGGTGGGCGTGTTGGTGGGGATTTTAGTGTGAATTTGATTTTTGTTCGTGATAAGAAAATGGCTGAGTTGAATCAGGAATATCGCTGCAAAGAGGGGACTACTGATGTTTTGAGTTTTAATTATGAGGATGGACTTGGTGAGATTTATATTTCACTTGATGAGGTTCGGAGAAATTCGACGGATGTTTATGGCGAGGTTTTGGCTTTGTTTGCACATGGTTTGCTACATTTGGCTGGACACACACATGAAACTGATCGCAAGATGAACGCCATGCTGAAAAAGGCTAATGAGATTTGTGGAATTTATATACATTAACCCAAAATATATGAAAAAGTTTATCAGTGCTTTGCTTGTTTCTGTTTTAGTTTTTACCGCTATTTTGAGTTTTTCTGGTGTTGCCATGGCAAAAAATAGCAAAATTCGGGAGTATAAAGTGATTGAATTTGTGAATGGTAAATTGAAGTTTAACTTCGAGAAAAAGTTTGAGAAGCGAATTCTCAAGTTACGGGAAAGGATGAAGAAAAGACGGGTTGCACCACCTCTAGGGATCATACCGCCTGTGGATGATGACAGGCCGCCAATGCTTGAATTCCCGGGGCTTTTTGAGCCTGAGAGGAGCGAGGTTTCTGGATCAAACTACCCTTGGCATTACGGTATAACTGCGACTACTTTTTGGCTAGGAGAAGAGCCTAGCGAGGATAATGGCTACATATCAAACGTTCCTACTGCTTGGGAGAGTCCAGTTGCTGATAGTGAGAATGCGTTTTATGTCGCGCTTCCTTATAATGATATGGAATATGTGAATGGTGAGACTCGCAACAAAGCTGAGGTCGTCAATATTCCTTGGTATGATGAGAGTTTGAAGGAAGGTTATGATTTTTATTCATACGTCAAAAACAGATGGGTGATGGTCACAAAAGATGGGGTGACTGCTTATGGACAAGTTGAAGATAGTGGTCCTCATGGGGAGGACTTGTTTGATTATGTTATAAATGGAGGTGCTTTTTATAATCCTGCTAGTAGTAATAATGCCGGAATAGATCTTTCTCCTGCGTTTGCGGATTTTGTTGGAAGTGATGGACGTGATGAAGTTGATTGGAAATTTGTTGAAGAGTCAGAGGTTCCTAATGGTCCGTGGAAAGAGCATATTGAAACTCAACAATGCGTTTGGGGAAAGTATGGAGATGTCCAATAATTACTCGACAACCGGAAGGCCTGCTTGCATCCAAGCTGTGATTCCTCCTGCCATGCTGTTTGAGTTGTAGTAACCAAATTGTTGAAGCAGATTGTATGCAGTTTCGCTTCTGTTTCCTGAACGACAATAAAGAATGATATTATCCGTCATCTGGATGTTGTTCTCCATTAGGCTTGCTCTTGTAAGTTCTTCTAGTGGAATTAGGACTGATCCTTCTATGTTTGCTTCGTCATATTCTGATTGCTCTCTTACGTCTATCAATACTGTTTCTGGGTCGCCTTCGAGTAGGCGAGCCGTGTCGTTTGGAGTAATTTCGAATGATTGTAGGTTTGCGTATTCGTTCGTATTTGACGTGTTGTAGTCGAGTACACTTGCTTTTATAACTTCCGATGTATATGTTGAGTCACTTTCTTGAGCTGAGTTTGTACAAGCTGAAAGAGAGAGGATTGTTAGGATTGATAGTAGGAGTGTTGTAAATTTTTTCATGATCAATAAGGTTATTTATATTGCTTGTGGATTATAGCAGGAAAGAAATCAAGATTCTACTTATCTATTTCTGATTTCGTGTTCCGTATCCTTGTCGAGCTTAACATACCAATCTTTATAGCGAGCTTCTGTTTCAGCGTTTAGTACTTCTTGTACTTCGTCTCTTTCTATAGGTTCCGGAGGGAGTTCTCTAGAGTGAATCTTGTCTTTTCTCACCTTTAAGAACCAGTTGTCATATTTTGCTTTTGATTCTAATAGTGCTGCGTGTGCTTTTAGGTCCTCTGCTATTTCGGCCTCCCTTGCTTCTGTTTCGTAGAATAATTCTTCTGGGTCTATCTGCTGATGTGGGGCGAATGCTTCTTCCAACGATCCTTCGTAATCAAAAGATGTTGTTTGTGAGAATAGTGGAACTTCTTGCGCCTCTTGAGCTCCTCTTCGTGCGTCTCTTCTGTCGAGCTTTGTTGACCTTTGGTTTTCTTCCAGCATTAGTTTTACTAATTTTCGGACCGTTGCTCTGTATCTTTCCATACCTTTCGACGTGTCAGCAATTTCCTTTGAGATTTCTGTCCCATTTTGTTTGTGTGCTTGTGAAAAGGCTCGTCTTGTTTCTTGCAGCATTGCTCTTCCTGTCTGTCTTGGTTTGCTCTGGACGTTCGCTAGGACTCTTTCTTTGAATGAACCTGAGATTTGTCCTGGTGTTTGTTCTTGGATCCATCTACCTTGTACTAATCTGAAATATCTTCCATCTTGTGGATAGGTTCTAATGTCTCTTGCGTCTTCGTCTAATTGTAGAGGTGTTCCGTCTGCAGTTGTAGGGATGTCAGAGACTGGATTGTAGCTAAATCTCTTTGGTGGAGCTTTGTTTTTGCCTTTTTCTTCAGAAGTTTCTTCTTCTGTGTTTGCTGGGGGTTGATATGGGACCATCCAAACTACTGGCGCTGGCATATTTGTTGGAGGTGGCATTACTGCTTGTTGTTCGAACTTTGGATCTGATCTGAATGGTTCAAAGGTTCTTTGGCTCGCCCTCATTCTTTCTGCTTCAGGTCTTCTATCTTCACTTATTTGAGCTTGCCCAAATTGTGTTTTGCTACCATAAAGACCTCGTGGTTCTATGCACTGGTCTTTTACGTAGCGGACTTCGATTTGTGGTGATGGTGGCGGCGGACATTGGTCGATTCCTGACATTCTTTATGATAGGTTAAGTTTTTTTCTTTTCTTTGGGGTTGGTTCGTAACGAAGAGTTCCTCTTGCTGTTTCTGAATCTCTGTATTCGTCATCTACTGCGATGATTGGTTCTTCATAGAATTCTGGGTAGCTTGCTCTGAGTTGAGCTTCTTGAGCCTCTCCTTGTTGTTCGAATATTTGCCTTGAAAGATTTCTATCTGTTGCTTCTGGATATCTTTCTAGAAGAGTTTGCTGTGGGTTGCTTGTTTTACAATCAGCTCCAGGGTTATAAAATCCATCATTTGTACTTACTGCTGTTGCCACTTCCTCTGCTTTCTCTGTTGCCCTTGATGCTAATTCTTGTGCTATTGATGATTGCTCTAAAGGAACAAACGAACCTTTTTGCTTACTTCCTCTTCTTCTTTCTACCTGGAATTCTCTTTTAGCTCTTGCTTGAGTTATTAGTTCTATCTTTCTCAACGATCTTCTTACTATCATTTCTACGTCTTCACCTTTATTTACTTCTACAGTTTCGTGGGCATGTCTCCTCAAAGATCCATCTGAATCCCATTCTCTAATATGTCTCTCTATAATTCTTCTCATCGCTTCTACTTTGGCTCCTCCTTTCAATCCTGTGTTTATTTGTTCTATTTCACCAACCGCTTTCGCTGTAATTATATCTGCCCCTGGTCTTCCTGTTTGTACGCCTTCTGCGTAGGTTGGATTTTGGGCTGGTTTAGTTTTTTTCATTGGTGGTTGACCTGGATTAAGAGCAGATCTAGCCCTTCCTCTTATTTCCATGCAAGCAGCAGAGCATCTTGGCATTGTCTCCTGGGCAGCTCTTTTAAATCCAACAGACCCTTGTCTCTCGTGAACTGTTCCTGTTTTTGTGACAGCAGGTGCAGGTGGAGGAGTTATCAATCTCTCTCCCTCTCTTTTCTCTCTTTGTTTTCCGTCTGCTTGGGGGGTTGGTATGTAAAAAGGAGACCTGCGTTCTTCTTTTGGTGTTGATTGTGCTACTTGTGCAGGAAGTGCGTGATCTAAATGATGTGTTGCTGATAAAATCATAATAAAAGACCGGTAATTAATTTAACTTGGGGTGGATTCTATACTTTGGAGATTAGATTTGTCAAATTTAAATGAATTATCTATATTGTTTACATGTTTAACACTCAACCTGACAGAAAAATTCCAATTTTGATGGGGACTCAGCATCCTGATAATGCTGGTGTGCCTTTTTGGAGCGATGACGCTTTTATCAATACCAAGCAAGAGGCGGAGGAGATTTTTAGGAGTTTTTTTGAGGTTGGATGTGATGAGTATATGTGGGATTGGGAAGGGAAATTTGCTGATGAGGCGATGATTGAGAAATTGCTTTCGAGGTATTTTGATGAATTCAAGGAGACACAGATCGGGCGAGATAAGTTTATTACTTTGAGAATCCCTAATGTCTGGGAGGAGAAGACTTTCAAATTGGCGCGAGCGTATATGAGTGTTTTGTCTGCGGGTGAGTTTGTGAAATCGTTGGGGCTGCATGTGCCGCCGGTTTTTGAGTTGATTTTGCCGATGACGAAGTCTGCTGATCAATTAGGGCATATTCAGGATACGTTTCGACGGACTGCTCGAGTTCATGAAGAAATTTTTGATGAGGATCGGTTTGGAGATGGATATGTTCATATAATTCCTTTGTTTGAGAGTATCGATGATTTAGCTGGATCAGCTACTGTTTTGCGAGAGTTTTTGAATGTGCATAAGGAGCGGTGGGGGTTTTTGCCGCCATATCTTCGTGTGTTTATTGCTCGGTCGGATCCTGCGCTGAATGCTGGTTTTGTGCCTGCAATGCTCGCTACTCGCATGGCTTTGCGTGAGTTTTATGGGATTGGTAAGGAGTTTGGGATTCCTGTTTATCCAATCATCGGGACTGGTTCTCTACCTTTCCGTGGAGGGATTAACCCTGATAATATTGAACATAGTTTGAAACAGTATGAGGGTACGAAGACCGTGACTATTCAATCGGCTTTTCGATACGATTATCCCTTGGAGCAGGTTCGTGATGCGTTGTCGTTTATTCGCGAGACGTGTGAGAATGTTTCGCCAGTTGAGTTTAGCGATGAGGAGTTTGAGGGTTTGCGTGAGATAAATTCTGTTTTTAGAGATTTCTATTCTGGCACGGTGGTGAAGTTTGCTCCACTGATTAACGACATGGCTAAGTTTGTTCCAAATAGAAGGGAAAGAGTGCAGCATGTTGGGCTTTTTGGGTATAGTCGAGGAGTCGGAGAGGTAAGTCTGCCTCGTGCTATTAAATTTACTGCAGCTTGTTATTCGTTGGGCGTGCCGCCTGAGTTTATTGGGACTGGTAGAGGACTTAAAGCTGCTCAGGCTGCTGGAAAATTGGATTTGATCAAGAAACATTTCTTTACCTTGGTTTGGGAACTTACGCATGCGGGAAAGTTTTTGAATATGGAGAATTTGGAAATGTTTGCGCGTGACGGTGAGTCATGGGCTCAGGATGTTCTTGAAGATGTTCGGTTGTGTGAGGAGGTTTTGGGCGTTGAGTTTAAGCCACAAAAGGATCGACATTATCTTCATAGAAATGTCACTTCTAATATAGTTTTGAAGAGAAAAATTGGAGAGGATTTCTCTGAAGATTTGCTTGAGGCCGCGAAGTTGAGGAAGAGTTTGGGGTAGAAAAAATGAATCTTGCAGTTTTTTTTGGGGTGTGATAATTTTGGCCCCTGTAATTTTTTTTATGGAGACTAAATTTGGAACTGTATTTAGAGTCGATGTGACTGGAGAAGAACCTCCTTATTGTAATTATGTTGATAAAACTCCTTTGAATCCTGATGATGATTTGGATGAATTGTACGCTGCCATGGCTAATGTTCACACTATGATTAGAGAGTATTTTGATGAACATTTTTATGCTGAACCAAACCTTCCTTCTATGAGTCTCGAGGATGGACTTATTAGGATGCAGAGAGTTTTTGGTAAAACTCTTAGCGAAATGACTGACCAGGAAATAGAGGCTTTACCAGAAGAAGCTTTGGAAGATATTTTTAGATATCTTGAAATTGGTTTAAATCATGATGAAGTCGTAAATAATAAAAATGATTTTCTTGATATTTGGGGCTATGATAAAAGATTTCATCCTTTGTCTAGACCATTCCAGGCTCTTAATCTTCGAAGGTCTACTAACCTTATGGTAGGGCACGTTATGGAGCAAAGCGGTGAAGATATCTGGACGCCTAGTGAACAAAAACTTTGGTTTGTAGACCCAGATACATACCTTCGGTCTTGTACAAATATCTTTTCGAAAACTTTCATTCCAATGTTAAGACCTACTATTATGAAACTTTTAGCTCGTAGGTTTGAGAGAAGGTTCAGGAAGTAATATGTTTTTTAATCAGAAGTTTAAATTCAGGATCTGGTATGTAAGAATTGTCGCAAGTCCTACCCATAGAATATATGGAAGAAGTAAAACTGTTGCTAAGCGGTAGTTTTTCCACATTAGAACCATGAGAGCGATGATTGTTGCTTCTATGAAAATCATTTCAATCAAAGCGGCTTGCACATCTCCTATTCCAAAGAACAGGTAGCTCCACAATACGTTTAGGATTGCGTTGGCTGCAAATAAAATGAGTAAGGCTTTGTAGTGTTTGTTCTTTTTTGCTTTGTTGAAAATGATTAGTGCTGAGATAGTTGTGCATACAAAAATTATGTTCCAAGCTATGGGGAATGCTATTTTGGGTGGTGTTAGGCTTGGTTTTATAAGGGTTGTTTCGTACCATTCCATACCTGCTCCCGTGAGCATGCTTCCGCCTACCGCGACCGCTATTGCAATTAATGGGATAAGAATGTAGTTGGGTTTGATTTTCATGAGGTTTGGGTAAAAATAATTGTGTTTATTATATCACAATTTTTTTTTATATTTGAATGGAATTTGGCTTCGCTTTGCTCAGCGAAAAATTGCTTCGCAATGGGTCACCCCCTAACCCCCTCAAGGTGGTGTTTATTTGGCTTCGCTACGCTCAGCGAAAAATTGCTTCGCAATTTTTCTACTGGTCGCAAATACTGAACGAAGCTCGAACCTATTTTAGGGACAAGTACAGCTAAAGGAAAGAGCTTCCTAGGAAGCTCGCGGCCGCGCCGCCCGCCCCCTCTCGGGCGGCGCGTGGATGAACAGCGTGCAAACTCAAAGGAAAGAAGGGCGGGAAGGCAAAAATTCCTCCCCCGCTCCCCCTCCTTTTTGCCTTCCCGCACAAATCCCCCTCCGAAAAAAGCCAGAGCAAAAATGTTTCTTTTGGGGCGG